>Ga0209489_100526_pt1 | contig 72443 bp, 32 predicted proteins | sample SiratrowhiteBW_FD_187527 | JGI IMG/M metagenome (GOLD analysis project Ga0209489, IMG submission 187527) | Root nodule microbial communities of legume samples collected from California, USA - Siratro white BW (SPAdes) (version 2) | ecosystem: Host-associated > Plants > Roots > Nodule | place... | reverse complement strand
TTTTTTTTTTTCCCCCCCCCCCCCCCCACCACCACCTCACATTTACTAGGCTATTTTTCCTTGGTTTTTGTTATATTATCATCTCTCAAATAACTAGTTTTTGTCTCTTTTCAAGCAGTATCTGGACGAGAACAAGTCTCTGATTCTGAAGATTGTGGAAAGCCAGAATTCTGGCAAGCTGAGCGAGTGTGCTGAGTAAGAATTGGTTTAAATTGCATCATCATTTGAAAATTTTGTTTCTCACATCTTTATTAAGCATGCGTCCTTCTGGTTTGGTGTCATATAATAACTTCAAGGAATAGAAACTTGAACAAGTTCTTACATCAATCCCTTGAGTGATTTTCTATCTTAGTTTTCTGGTTACTTGTTCCACTTGCAATAGCCTAGCTCCTCATAGGTTAGCGTTGGATATTAGCAAGATTAAATAGTTCATGCCAATAATGATTTATCGCAAGATTAATTTTCAAGAACTTTCTTTCTCATAGTTTTTTATGTGATATTTTAATCGCACTTACCGTAGTTGTCCTAAACTACCTAACCAGTCAATCTGACGATAAAGCTAGGGTGTTCTAAATCTTGAATCTAAATGGAGTCGACATTGACTACCTATCTTTTTGCAGGCTTTTTCTAAGATACGGGTACCCCACAATACTTGAAAAAATTGGACACCAATAGTTTTATACAATTATGAATTGAACTTTGAAATATGATGACTTGATGCACTTTCGGTACATATATTTTACGTTCCGCGAGGTCAATCATTCAGAGAAAGGTTGTAACCTTTTTGACAACTGCATCATTCGTTGATCTTTTTGTCAATGCAGCTGGAAGGCGACACAGGATACTCTAAGTAGATTAAACATTTTTCTTGGTATGAAAAAGTTTCTTCAAAAAACCACGATTCTCCATGTTTGGCTTGTGATAGAAACCAGAAACAATTATTAGATTTTGCCTTTAACGTCCTGGCCCTGGGATTCTCGTTCCTTTCCTGATCCTTTTGCTGTGGTGTGGTCCTAAATCATCATAATCCTCTTGTCTTTATTTCAGAAACCAATCCAGGCTGCAGAGAAATCTCATGTACCTTGCTGCAATAGCTGATTCTCAGCCCCAACCACCTCCTATGCCTGGTCAGGTACACAACTATTTGTCAGAATATTTGATTAGCATAAGAAATCACTTTGAAAGCCTCAACATGAGACATGCTAGATACAGTTTATGTGGTAATGATCCAATATCATGCATAACCTTTTGGATATCATTGCAGTATCCTCCTAGTGGACTTATGCAGCAGGGAGCACACTACATGCAGGCTCAACAAGCTCAGCAGATGTCACAGCAACAGCTAATGGCTTCACGCTCCTCCCTCTTGTATGCTCAACAACCCTTCCCAGCGCTTCAGCAGCAGCAAGGCTTGCACAGCCAACTTGGCATGAGCTCCAGTGGAAGTCAAGGCTTTCACATGTTGGAAAGTGAAGGCACAACAGTAGGGGGCAGTGGAACTATAGGTTCTGGAGGGTTCCCTGATTTTGTACGCATTGGTAGCAGTGGCAAGCAAGATATTGGAAGCTCTGGTGAAGGTAGAGGAGGAAGCTCTAGTGGCCACTCTGGTGATGGTGGTGAGACCCTTTACCTGAAATCTGCAGCTGATGGAAACTGAACTAGCCAGGGAGAATGCTGAAGTTTCCTTGGCCTTTAGTGGTTTATTTAGTTAGGAGAATTAGGCAGTGGACGTTAAGTAGGGGAGAAGAAGAAAAGGAAAAACTTTGTTTATCTTGTGCTAAAGGCAAACAATCTTATCACTGCCTTGAAGTTTCTGCAGTAGTACTAGTAGTAACATGATGCATGCTTTATTTTGTTGTGTAAAGCTTTAATTATAAATGTCAAGGTCACAGTATGGCCACTTGTTATCGAGACGGTTAATTGGTGAACCATCACAGATGGACTTTGAAGGGTCAAAGTTAAGTCACAACCTAAACCCATCATATAGGCAACATGCTGGTGTCGTTCATGGTTAGTCACTGCCTAGCAAGTACATCATTTTTATGATTTAATCAAGTTAAAAAAAAAAAATCAAAAGAAAGTAGTTAAGAATGATTTCAAAATAAAGTTACATGCATGTAAACCATGTATGTTACAAGTCGTGAAATACTTCTAAGATACTGTTTAAAGATACATTTTAATAATTTTGATAGAGAATAAGAAAGTGGTCATATATATAATAATGCTATTGCTACTAATAATTTGTTTCAAGTATTCTTTTATGCAAGTTATTAGGTAGCAATATTCTAGACTATATTATATGTCTACATGTAAACAAAAAACAATGTCTGTTAGCTGAAATAAAGACTTTTTTTATAGTTACTGTTTTAAATTAGATTTAGTTACCACTGGTAGAAGCTTTAACACCTATATATTTTACAAAAAGAAAAATAATCTTGGTTAAACCATTTTTATGTCAAAGTTTTGTAAAGTTCGTCTGAGTTGTTATTTTATTTTGGGGGAGTTTTATTAAGTGACATCAATAAGAAATTTTATGAGATTCTATGGTAATCGCACTTCGTAACCTTTTATTTATTTTAATATTTTATAGATTAATTAATTAATTTTATTATTAAAATTTATAATTTTCTACTAAACTTAAGGTCTAAATTTAAAACCTTGATCGCATTACAACAATTAATAAGATTTTTTTTATAAACCTTTAAGACTACTAGAAATAATAAAGTTATCACATGTATTCCAACTATAATATATGGACTCAACTAGATAAGTGGGGTTTTCAATATTTAAGTTGTGACAAGTGGCAGTTGGAGTGTTTGAGCATAGGTATAAACATAAGAAAGAGAAGGGAAGGGAGTGAGAAGAAAATTTGGTTAAAAAGGGAAGAGTTGATTAGGAACCACGAGTTGGCGCGAAAGCAAAGGGAAGAAGAAGAAGGTGCCGAAGTTGAAGGGCGAGGCGAAGAATGTGTTCTCATGGATCCACACCCTCACCCTCACCTACATTCACTTCGTCTTCTCTCTCCTTTCATTTTCCCTTCCCTCTCACTTTCACCTTCATCTTTCTCGACACATTTCATTCAAATCGCACCGCCAGATCCCTAGCTTTCATCCTTCTCTTTATGAACCACCTACTCCTCCACACCTAATCTACACTGCGATAATGGTATCTTCTAATTCAAACACTTCTCTCGCCATTTTTAATTCTCTTCGTTTTTTCACCTAATGCGTTTTTCTTTCTTTTTAGTTAGTCCCTGCGTTCACCTCTTTTAAATATATAAAATAATACTATACTTGCGTACCTTATATGCGTTCGAATAGAAAATAGTTACGTCAATGATGGAATGGAACTGTGGACTAGATGCTTGAGAAGGTGTTATGGATCATCAAACTTTGAAGTCAAGTGATTCTATGCAATTCGTACCTGTTTTATATCGTGATCCTCCTCCATGATCAGTGCACATTGGGATTTTGGATAAGTATGGGAAAAAGGATTGGAGAGTTCACTCGTAAAATCCGTAGTACAAAACTTATATATACAGTTTCTGAGGTGTTTTTAGTGTTGTTTTCTTATAAGAATTGGGAGATGCTGCATTCAGATGGAGTTGGGCTACTTAGGCAGCATTGTCGGAGATATGATGCCAACAGTGGATAAATTATGCAACAAAAAGTGATCAATCGTAGAATGCATGCAGACAAATCTCACTTGGTTTGTTCTGTGTGAAGTGGATGAATTGGATATGTTATCCAGATGAGTTAGAGAAGGGATAATTTTTTAACCTTTTCTTTTTCTTTTTCGCAATGGGTAGAAGAAATTTTGATTTAGTTGGCATATCAAGTTTCTAAATTAATATTGAGCTCAATATCCTGAATCGTGGTTTGTGACTCGTGGTTGTTTATGCTAAAACATGAACTTCCACTTCTGAATAGTATTGACTTAGACTTGTGGATTCTGATTTCTTGTAAAGCAAATTTTTCGAGATTGAAAATATCAAAATAGCTCCAAATCTATGTATGTAAACGGGTGTATTAGGAAAAAAATATTATATCTTGTCATCCAGCAGCTAACTCTGATTAAACTGACTGACTTTGCTACAATGTGGTATCAACTTGGTTGTTAGGCTACTGTTTGTGAAAATTACGGTGAAATATTTTTATTTTATTTAGCTGTTAGTATTACAGATCCTGTGTAACTGTAAGAAAAAAACTTGTGTTATTGATAGACATATTTTAGTTTAGTTTGGAATTTATAGATCTTTCTAGGCACACGTTATGAGAGAAATGTATATACAGTTCTTGTTAGTTTTTTATTTTATTTTCTTTTTTTTGCGGACAAGATAATATATTAGTACATGTTTAGACCGTAATGAGATCTTACTTAGATAATTGTAATAAAAAATTATTCCATATCTCAATCTGCAGGGGACTCCCGTGAATATTATTGTGGGTTCTCATGTCTGGATTGAAGACCCAGATGTATCTTGGATTGATGGACAGGTAGTAAAAATCAGTGGAAAGGAAGCTGAAATTGAAACTACCAATGGAAAAAAGGTTTGTAGACTGTCAGAGTGCCATTTACCAGGTTCTGTATTTTATAGTATTAGATTTTTTGCCTTTATACCAATCTATTTTGAGAAGAAGATTGGTCGGTTTATTGTCAATTTGGGTCATCGATAGGTGGCACCCTGTCTTGATAAATAAGGCTTTCATTCTAAAATGAATCCATACTGTGTAGGATAGCCAAACATTTGACATTGGCTTATTGTATGACAAAAGTTAAATGATTTTCCTCTCCTTTAGGGGTGGTGAAATGTTGCTTAAGGGGAGGGTTTGACCTTATCTTTCTTTTTTCCCTTTTAAAAAATGTTTTTTTTCCTGCGTATTAATTTTCCAAAACAAGATTAATTTGCCTCCTCTCTTCAATTTAGTAATTTTCACAGTAGGTCCCCATTTTATTTATTTTAGTTTTGTCCCCGGTCTCCTTTGTGATCATCCTACACACACATATATATACATAATATAGAGCAACCGCTTACATGATGATCAACTTCAAAAAGAGAAAGCACTGCTAGTCAGCTTTATCTTGCCTTCAAGTAGATCATAAAATGAGTAAAAAAGGGTAAAGAAAAACTAAAAAAGTAACAAGAGATTCATAAATTCAGCTTGGAATTCAAGTCATTATCGTGATCCATCAAAGTTGTGTTAATTAATGTTTATCATGTTGAAAATCCACTGTCATAGTCATTGGAGTCCTGAACAATTTATTGCCGTCAGTGTCTTTACTGTATTCCTGCTTTTTATTTTTACTGATTGAACTCTGTAGTAAAAAAATAATTATTATTTGTTGACTTCTACAGGCATTTTACTTCATTCATTGATGAAACGCTCACTCTTTCTCATGCTTCTATTGCTAACTGATAATCTGCAAATTTTACTGTGACTTATTAGGCCAAAGATTACATCTGAATTATTACTTGTACTTCTATTTTGGCTATTTCAAGGTTAATGCAAATTTATCAAAAATATATCCTAAGGATATGGAAGCTCCTCCTGGTGGAGTGGACGATATGACTAAACTGTCCTATTTGCATGAGCCTGGAGTCCTGCAGAATTTAAAGGCTAGATATGAATTGAATGAAATATACGTAAGGATTTCTTCCCTTTAATGTGATGAGATACAGTGAAGTTTATAAGTGAAAAAGTTGCTACCCATTGTTTTGGCAGACTTATACTGGAAATATTCTGATTGCAATAAATCCATTCCAAAGACTACCTCATATTTACGGTGCGCACATGATGCAACAATACAAGGGAGCACCATTTGGAGAATTAAGTCCTCATGTATTTGCAGTTGCTGATGTTGCATATAGGTAATCTTAAATTTTTCTAAAGATTGAAGTTTATAATTGAAGCAAATATTAAGTTGATGCTTTTATTAATAACAGGGCGATGATTAATGAAGGAAAAAGCAATTCAATTTTAGTCAGTGGGGAAAGTGGAGCTGGTAAAACAGAAACTACAAAAATGCTTATGCAGTACCTTGCTTTCTTAGGTGGTAGGGCTGGTACCGAAGGACGAACAGTTGAACAACAAGTTCTTGAAGTATGATTCAATTAATAACACTTATTTTTTAACTCTAACAGAATTCCCATTCTCATGCTCCCTCCCCCTCCCGAATAACTTTTTTTTCTTATCTTGTAATATGAACTCATTCAAGACTTCCATATTGACTGATTTGAGTGCAGTCAAATCCAGTTCTGGAAGCATTTGGGAATGCTAAAACGGTTAGGAATAACAATTCTAGGTGAGTCTCTCTATAGTGTGGTAAATAAAGAATTTTGTGGGTTTTATTCTCTATGATTTCTGGTATATCAATTATCTTTTGTATCAGTCTTTTTGACATGCGGGTCATGAAGGATTCCTTGTGCTTCATTCGTACTGCTTCTCTGAAATTATAGATTAACCGTGCCTCCATTTTTTTTCATTTCATTACCTTTAGTATCACGTGATATTGTCAAAAGATTAGGATTTTAAGAAGCGAAGTTAGAATGATGCCTTAATCAAATTTTTGTTCGAGAAAAGGATTTATTTATTTCTTGATAATATAACCTGCTATATGATACTGAATGTGCAAGCTATTACCAAAGAGTTGGTTTCAAATTCTCCTAGTGTTAATGGTGCAGTCGTTTTGGTAAATTTGTTGAGATCCAATTTGATAAAAGTGGAAGAATATCAGGAGCAGCCATCCGAACATATCTTCTAGAGAGATCTCGTGTTTGCCAAATTAATGATCCTGAAAGGAATTACCATTGCTTTTATCTACTTTGTGCTGCACCACAGGAGGTGGCTCTCTGTCTATCATCTACTTACTGTTTAATTCTTTTAATTATGTAAAGTCATTGGAAATTCTGCTAACAGGAAATTGAGAAATACAAATTAGGAAATCCTAGATCGTTTCACTACCTTAACCAGTCAAAATGCTATGAACTGGCTGACGTAAGTGATGCTCGTGAATATCTTGCCACTCGGAGAGCTATGGATATTGTTGGAATAAGTCAAAAAGATCAGGTATTTCTTTAAGAATAACGAATGTAGCTTCTTTCTTGCTAGAGTATAGAATGATTGTTCTCCACCTCTCTGTTTTGTCCTGTCGTCTTGTTCTCAGGAAGCCATTTTCAGAGTTGTTGCTGCAATTCTTCATATTGGTAATATTGAATTTGCCAAAGGAAAAGAAGTTGACTCATCGGTTCCAAAAGATGACAAAGCCAAATTCCACCTGCAAACAACTGCCGAGCTTCTCATGTACGAACACTGTTGTATCATTACTTGTGTTTTATGGTTTATAGTTTCTTTAAGGTGACTGTCAATATTGGATCAGGTGTGATGCCGATGCCTTGGAAGATGCATTATGTAAGCGTGTCATGATCACCCCTGAAGAAGTCATAAAAAGGAGCCTTGACCCCCAAAGTGCAGCAGTGAGTAGAGATGGATTGGCAAAAACAATTTATTCTCGGCTATTTGACTGGTAAGATACTGAAAGTGGAAATACAGTCATTTTTAAGACCTTTGTAGAGTCTAATTAGTGTGACGTACTGAATATGAGGATACAGGGTTCTAGTTTTGATTTCTGGGTCATTTATGTTTTTGCTAACAGGCTGGTGGACAAGATTAATAATTCAATCGGACAAGACCCCAAATCTAAGTCTTTGATTGGGGTCCTTGATATCTATGGTTTTGAAAGTTTTAAAGCTAACAGGTAATATATAGTTTTGAAGAATAAACATATCTATCATTAGTATGTCCACAAGAGTGCTTTACTGAAGATATTGAAATCAACTACCTCTACTTGTTCTCAAGTTTCAATCTTTTGTAACTTATTTTCAGTTTATCATGCTCTGCAGTTTCGAGCAATTTTGCATTAATTTCACAAATGAGAAGTTGCAGCAACATTTCAATCAGGCAAAGTCTAAGAACAAATTATGCATTTCAAGTTTGTCTGCTATTTCCATGTCTAATGATTGTGTTGATGGCTTTCAGCACGTGTTTAAAATGGAACAAGAAGAATATACAAAGGAGCAGATCAATTGGAGCTACATTGAATTTGTTGACAACCAAGATGTTTTGGACCTTATTGAGAAGGTTTTCTTTCTATCCTTATTTCCCACATTCTCCCAGACATCGAGTATATTCATTTTTAGTTGGAAGCCTTCTATTTAATTGTTCATATCATTAATGAAACTGAAAGGTAGTGTTTTTATATGCTTAATGATGATATTTACAATGCTTCCTTTTTTAACTATCTAATATAGGTTCTTCCCACAGTCTATTAGTTATATCTTTCCTATTAATAATGAATACTCGATTGATCCAAGTTGGAAAAGGTCAACAAAAATCATAGAACAGATACATACATGTAGGAAGTAAGAGAAGCAGGGGTACAGGAACTTGTGATAAGAATAAAATTGGTTTACGAGTTTCTTTCTTGCTTCTTTAGAACTGAACTGCGAGATCTTTATTATGTATTATTGGAGTATATTACGCAATTTATTATTTTGATGAATGTAAATTTACTATTAAGGAATTTCTATTTCTGAGTAGTTTAATTTGGGTCCATTTTACAATCCTAATTCAATCCCTAGTTAGGCTTTTACTGCCTTTTGTTCTTGTTCTATTCTTTTACATTCATTTTGCTTTTGCAGAAACCTGGAGGAATCATTGCTCTGCTTGATGAAGCTTGGTAAAATTTTGTTTTTCCTCTTGTGAACTTCTTCCTTTTCATAGCTTGCTTGATGATTTTAATTTTTAACCTTTAGTTCGTAAAAGTAGACATGGTCCAGTTTTTGTCTGGTTTCTTGAAATCCATAGCTCCTTGTTAAATAACATAACCTATCTCCATCATTCTTGCCTTTACCTTCTGCCTTTGTCTTTTTCAGCATGTTCCCAAAATCAACTCATGAAACATTTGCAAACAAGCTTTATCAAACATTTAAGAATCACAAGCGCTTTATTAAGCCAAAATTGTCTCGAACGGATTTCACAATTGCTCATTATGCTGGGGAGGTATGACTAATCTCAGCATTTGCTGCTGCCAGAATGAGACGTTGTTTTTTCAAATTTACCCTCGTAAATTTGCAGGTACTATACCAGTCGGATCAATTCTTAGATAAAAACAAGGATTATGTGGTTCCAGAACATCAAGATTTATTGAGTGCTTCCAAATGTTCTTTTGTATCTGGCCTTTTTCCACCACTCCCAGAAGAGACATCAAAATCTTCCAAATTTTCTTCAATTGGTTCTCGTTTTAAGGTATCATTCCTTTCCAAGTCTTCATTGTAACTTTTAGGACTTTGCCGAAAGTCTCAAATAATGAATATGTGAACAAGCTCCCCTCACTACCTACCAAAATTGAATTGCATTCTTATTATCAAGAAGCTAACGAAAATTCTGAATGGTGCAGCTACAACTACAAAGCCTAATGGAGACATTAAATTCTACAGAACCCCATTACATTAGATGTGTGAAACCAAACAACCTCCTCAAGCCTGCAATTTTTGAGAATGTCAATATTATGCAACAACTTCGCTGTGGTGTGAGTATACTTTTATGTATTTCCTTTATTTCATTCTTTAGAAGATGGTTTATGCAAAAGTATATCCATAATTACTTAAAGTCTTTACCCCTTCTTCTGCTGTTCATAACTCTTGCCCCTATAGGGTGTTTTGGAGGCAATCAGAATCAGTTGTGCTGGCTACCCTACCCGCCGAGCTTTCTTTGAATTTATAAACAGATTTGGCCTCCTTGCCCCAGAGGTCATGGAAGCAAAGTAAGCATTCTTTTTGTTTATCTTCTATGCCTGGGAGGAAAAGTTTGGCTTTGAGTGTTAAAATATTTTGTACCAAACTTGGGTATGGTGCTGATTTCAAGTTTTTCACCTGTGGGTAGCTGTGATGAAAAAACTGGTTGCCAAAAGATTCTGGAAAAGATGGGGCTGAAAGGATATCAGGTAACTTAATACACTGCACCAGAATAATTATTGTTTGTGTTCTTGTTGAGTTGTTCATTCCTCTGGTATAAATCCCTTTAGGACCTGGGGACAACTATAACCCTTGCACATTTCAGCATTACTTTGTAACAGCTCTTTCAGACTTAACTATCTAATGTCAACTGGGGGCTTGTGTGGTGTCATAACTTGCATATATGTATAATATGCATGCCCTGCTCATATGTTCACCGGTTGGCTTCAAATGTTGTAGATTGGAAAAACAAAGGTATTCTTGAGAGCAGGTCAGATGGCTGAATTAGATGCTCAGAGAGCTCAAGTACTTAGTAATGCAGCAAAAGTTATCCAACGACGTGTACGAACCCATCAAGCTCGCAAACATTATCTTGCATTGCGTAAGAAGACCATATACGTGCAGTCTCGGTGGAGAGGTAAATTGTTTCAATAGTGAAATAAACTGATTAATTTGTTAGGATCAATGCAGTCATGTTCATAGTATGACTTCCCTAACTAGCATAATGTATCTTAGATCTGTAGGAGACCTTATAACTTCTGTTATTCTTAAGATATATTATATATTATCTATAGGAAGACTTGCATGTAAACTCTATGAGCATTTGAGAAGGGAAGCTGCTGCTGTGAAAATTCAAAAGAACATACGCAGATATGAAGCTAGGAAAGCCTATAAAGAACTTCAGGTGTCAGTACTTACACTGCAACGAGCTATAAGGGCCACTGCTGCTCGCAAGCAATTCAGATTTAGGAAGCAGACTAAAGCTTCTATTATCATTCAGGTTTGGTCAAGTACTGAATGATTTGGATCATCCTCTAGGGAAATCAGTGTTCAATAATTTTTCTCTCAAAACTTGCAGGCTCGGTGGCGGTGTCACAAAGCTGCCATATATTATAAGAGGCTAAAGAAAGGTACAATAGTTACACAGTGCAGATGGAGGGGACGTGTAGCCAGGAGAGAACTTAGGAAACTGAAAATGGTATAGTTTTATGTCTACCATGATTCTTATAGATTAAGTATATCCTTCAAATATATATATGACTAAAGATGTAACATGTTCATCCTATATAACTTATGGCACAAAAGGAAAAGGATACTATTTGTCATCAGATCAATTTGTTTAATTGTAAAGTTGAGTTTTAAATCATAAAAGTAAATACAAACAATATTTATATTTTTTTGTTTCATCGTCATCCTCATCCTTTTGAAGAGAAAAACAACATAAGAACAAAATTTCTCTTGATATACCAAGATTGAAATTGGTTTTAACATTTTACTTGTATTATAGAAGATATAAACTTGTCCCCTTTTTATTTTGATTTCATAAACCACTATCATATTTTTATTTTAAAAGAAATGAAGCAGATACAAACTAGACCTTGGAGAAATCTACAAAATAGAATATCGCATCCACAATGGATCTGAACCGAGAATTGTATGATATTTCTGTTTCTTTCCTTTTTAGTGATATGGAGGATCAAATCTAAGGCTAAACCTACCTTGATCCAACTGATTAAGTTGCCTGTACTTGACTAATTCCTAATATAAGTTGCATAAACCTCACTTTTTCAATATTGTTTTTTGGTTTCATTATATCTTTATATTTTCTTCTCTCTAAGTTGACATCTGTTTCCATTTGCTATAGGCGGCAAAAGAAACTGGTGCCTTGCAAGAAGCAAAGGATAAACTTGAAAAACGAGTGGAGGAACTAACTTGGCGTCTCCAACTAGAAAAAGGTTTAAAGGTAAGATACATGTTCTGTGGATAGATATAATTTGGAAGGATTTTGTTGTTTTGATGATCTCTTGTACAAATAAGAAATAAAAAAAAAGGTTAAAAGGGAAAAATTTGCGAGTTACCTAGTACCCTTATAACTGGTAGGGCATAAATTAAGCCACGTGGAATCATGTGCAGACCAATTTGGAAGAATCCAAAGCTCAGGAGATAGCAAAACTGCAGAATCAACTACAGGAGATGCAGAGCAAATTTGAAGAAACTAATGCTCTGCTTATCAAAGAGCGAGAGAATGTAAAGAAAGTTGTTGAAGAAGCACCTCCTGTCATTAAAGAAACACAGGTTATTGTTGAAGATACACAGAAGATTGAGACATTGACAGCAGAAATTGAGAGCCTAAAGGTAAGAAAGTTCAGTCATAGGAGATCAAATCCCCTGTTAGATAAACCTTATTTCAAGGATGCATCACTTTCTATACAAAATGCTTCTTTTAAAGTTTAAAGCTTTGGTTTATAACATTACTTTTTTCAGTGATATATGACTTATATCATTCTTAGAATGGTACATTAATTTTTTAGCCTCTTTTTCTTCATTGGTTAGTTGGTAAAGGAAAAAAAAAAACATCAGATCTGGAATTTGGTATATCTGATTGAGTACCATAAATAATCTCAATGTGAGAATGTTATTTAAATTATATATTTTTTGTTCCGGACAACGTGTATCCAATTATGTAACCTAGCCTTTAAATGGAACTGTGGCTTATTTTGGATATACTTCTTTGTAAGCATTTATAAGAAATTAAATGAAAGTTTGTAAAAAAAATTGAGGTGCATGAGTTGATTAATTATGGAAGAAGTTTGATTCACTTTATCTTCTTATTTTCTTCTCTTAAATATACTTACTGAAAAGTTCATCCAAACTAGGCCTAATATGCAACTCATCAACTATGTTTTCAGAACTTGGTGAGACCTTTGCAGTACAATTCAGATAACTTTTATGAGATGCTTTATTGTGTTAGGAAATCATAAGAACCATATTAGGATATTATGTTTGGAAAAATTGAACTCCCCTCTTGGCGCCATTCTTATTAAATGCCATTCAGCATCATTTCAAGATAGACATTCTACGAGATCTAGCAATAGATTATGTCTGTACAAAATAATACAGTTGACAATAATAGTTGTGCCAGCCCAGCCTAAAATTCATGTGATAAATATGAGCACTCTAACAGCCATTAATTTCATGAACACTCCCAAAATACCCCTCCGCCCTTCAAATTGAGAATGTTTGCCAACCAACAACAAATTTTGACAATAAGAAACCTGTGTTTCTGTCTTCATAGCCTTTGTAAAAATATCAACTACTTGTAGTGCAGTAGATATGCGAGCAAGATGTACAAGATTGGCCAAGGCTTCTCTGATATGATGCCGAACCACCTCTATGTTTTGTGTTACATGAAACACCGATTATTACTTTTCTTCATTAACACTATGTAAATCCTTAGCATAAATGGATAAAATAAAGCAAATTTCTCTCTGGTTGATTTAGGGAACAGTGAGATAATTTTTCATTCTCTTCAAATTAGCAATATTATGAAATCAAGTTATTCATTATTCAAGAAAAATATAGTTAATGGTAGTTTATAGAGAGATGTTCTTCCCACACAAAATGTCCTTTGATGTGTGCACATTGAACTAAAACTTACGTCAATTGTGAATGACTGGGAAGAATGAGGGTGGCAAGGAGCTTCCGTAGCATGTTAAATGTACTAAATGTCAAGGATGATTGTACTAAAACTTACAAGTACATTTCATGTTATGGAGCTTCCATACCATGTCTAAATGTCAAGAACAAATCATTTAAAAAATTAAGAGGTTAGGTGGAGGCACTTGGCAATAGATTATATCTCTACTCTAATAACTTGTATTAGGATTATATATTTTGATTGGAAAGAGTGAAAAAAATTATGTAACTGAAATGTTTGTTTCTGAATGCCTTTGGATAAGTTTATTAAATTATGTAACTGATGATGGAGCATAATTTTTCTCCTAAGCTTTTGGTGATATACCAATGTTTTTGTAGCAGCATATAGTGGTTATCTCATCGTAAGTGATTTGTCTTGGCTTTATCTTCACACAGACTTCACTCGAGTCAGAGAAACAGAAATCTGATGACTTTGAAAGAAAATACAATGAAGCCCAAGTTTGTAGTGAAGAAAGAGGTAAAAAACTAGAAGACATGGAGAAGAAGGGCCGTCAGCTTCAAGAATCATTGACTAGGTAACATAAATGATGAATAACCTAATGTAATTGTTTTCCAGAAATAATCAATGATGTCTTTCAAAGGAGAACCTTGGCTCACTGTTAAGGTTGTTAGCTGTGACCAAGATCACTGGTACAAATCTTGGATATGGGGGTAAGGCTGTGTACATTTACTATCCCAGACCCTACTAGGTGGTGGGAGCCGTGTCCACTGGGTCACCCTTTAATCAGTGATGATCTGCCTTGAAAATATGGGATGACCTGTCTAAACTTGTGTGCCAAAATTCTTTGTTTTAGAGACTTTCTTTCTCGTGAAATGTTCCATAATATCATTGGCTAGCTGTTCAGAAATTGATCTTTCTTTATCTTTCCTTGATATCTCAGAATAGTTTATATCTAATTTCAAAATTTCATATCATGCCTACTCTTAATTAACTGAAATCTCATAATTCTATTATTAGGCTAGAAGAGAAGATTGCTAATTTAGAATCAGAGAATCAGGTACTACGTCAACAAGCTGTGTCCATGGCACCTAACAAGTTCCTTTCAGGACGTTCAAGATCAATCATCCAGGTAATCCCCCAATAATGAATATTATATGGATGGAAACAATAATAAGCTTGACATTAATTTGAAGGACTTTCTTGTCTGTCTATACAGAGAACTGAAAGTGGTCATATTGTACCGGAAGCAAAGACACCTATGGTAAATACATCAATTATAAACTCATTGGTATTGCTTTTGGGTACGGCTATATGGATTTGACTTTTTCTTGGCCACCTAATAGACTAATCAGGAAATGCATAGCGCATCAATGCACCGGAGGGAACCCTCTGATGGTTTGGATGATAAGCCACAAAAGTCACTAAATGAGAAACAACAGGAGAATCAAGAGTTACTCATCAGATGTATTGCACAACATCTAGGCTTTGCTGGGAACAGACCAATTGCTGCCTGTATCATATACAAATGCCTCTTACACTGGCGATCGTTTGAAGTTGAGCGTACTAGTGTTTTTGATCGTATCATCCAAACTATTGGCCATGCAATTGAGGTGTGAAAAATGCAACTTCCACATGCTAATGCCCTCTTTTTCTTCTTCCTCTTAGCTTAACACTTTCAAGTTGCTGATATATTCCTTTTGAATTTCAGACCCAGGATAATAATGATGTCTTGGCTTATTGGTTATCCAATGCTTCTACACTTCTCTTGTTACTCCAGCGGACACTCAAGGCTAGTGGTGCTGCTGGAATGACTCCGCAACGCCGTCGTTCTTCATCAGCAACCTTGTTTGGAAGGATGACTCAAGTAAGCATAGCTTCTGATTTCATCGAACTATTTTCAAAGAAAATCTTTTATTCTTCAGGTAAGCATAGTTCCCTCTTTCCAGAGTTTCCGTGGAACTCCAGCTGGAGTAAATCTTTCCCTAGTCAATGGTAGCGCAAGCAGAGGAGTAGATACATTAAGACAAGTTGAAGCCAAGTACCCTGCTCTTCTTTTCAAACAGCAGCTTACAGCATATGTGGAAAAGATATATGGAATGATTCGTGATAATTTGAAGAAAGAAATTTCTCCCTTGCTCGGATTATGCATCCAGGTATGACAATTTATTCTTTAATTTCTAGATTCTACAAACTGGTCTATAACGCAGGCTTTTAAATGATAACTTTTTTTTTTCCAATTTATACATTTCACATTTCCTTGGAATATCATTCGTTTCAAACATCACTGTTGGTATGTGACGAGATAGGCACCAAGAACATCCAGAGCAAGCCTTGTTAAGGGATCATCACGTTCTGTTGCAAACACTGAAGCCCAGCGTGCCTTGATTGCTCACTGGCAGGGGATAGTGAAGAGCCTAGGAAACTTTCTAAATACTTTGAAAGCTAATCATGTTAGTATAATCTCTTTTGGAAGTATTCTTTCTGTGATTTTGCCTAATATGTGCCAATAATACTTCTTGCATTTACATATATTTTTGGTCCCATTAATATAGTGTAGTAAAATCATGTATACCTCTATTGAATTTAATAAAATTACATGACCTCCCTTATTGTTGCTCAAGTTACATATACTTTATTTATTTATTATTTTAAATAAAGGGAGATTTATATTAATAATGAAATATGACAGGTTCGTATAAATTTTTGAGCAAAAAAGTTGGTCTTCATAATTTGGTCTCAGACACGTCTGCATAATATATTCTACTAACATTATTTTATTTGCCTTTCTTTTGGCAAGTTGTTTTATATTCTCATTTATTTAGTGTTGTAATTTCTCCAACTTCGGCTTAATTTTGGCAGGTTCCTCCCTTTTTAGTTCGTAAGGTGTTCACGCAAATTTTTTCTTTCATCAATGTACAATTATTCAATAGGTTGGTTTGTTCTGCACTTCTAATATCCCGTTTTAAGGGATATATTCTGTTCTGTAAATCGGAATTCTCATTTTAAACATCTCACTTTTTTTGGTTAGTCTTCTTTTGCGACGGGAGTGCTGTTCATTTAGCAATGGAGAATATGTCAAAGCTGGTCTGGCTGAATTGGAGCATTGGTGTTATAAGGCAACAGATGAGGTGCATTAACTTTGCACTACCGTTATCTTCAGTTCTTTGAACTACATGCACTAACATCTTCCACCCTCCAAAAAAATTTCAGTATGCAGGTTCTGCCTGGGATGAGCTCAAGCATATTAGACAAGCTATTGGGTTTCTGGTATCGGTCTATTTTTAGCTACCTACCATCTGGCTCTCTTTTTTGCAAATTGTCATAGATAGGAATAACATGATGAACTGATTTTTCCTTTGTTTTAGGTCATTCATCAGAAACCAAAGAAAACATTAGATGAAATAAGCCATGACCTGTGCCCAGTAAGTAGAAAAAATATTTGTCATTGAAAGTTCACTTTATGGCATAGTTACCATTATCAATCCCTGTGTACAGGTCCTTAGTATACAGCAACTATATCGGATAAGCACCATGTACTGGGATGACAAATATGGAACGCATAGTGTGTCCTCTGATGTAAGTTTTTACAGAAAAGTTTTGCTTAAACTCTTTAAAACCATCCCTGTTAGAAAGCAGTACGATAATTTCAAATATAAGATGAACAGAAAAACCATGCTGAGCTTTGCGGTATTAATGTTTTCATCTAGGTCATATCCAACATGAGAGTATTGATGACAGAAGATTCAAATAATGCAGTTAGTAATTCTTTTCTGTTGGATGATGATTCAAGGTCAGTCAGATATCATTAGTTCGTGTGATAATTGTTGAGGTTTTCCTACTTTTAATATTCTTGCAAAATATCACTCACTTTTTGTTGGCCCAAATTCTTACTGATTAGTTTAACCATGATGCACGACAACTAAATACAGAAAAGTATAGAACTGAGTTAAGCCTGTGGTAGTCCTGAAGTTTTCAATTTGTGATCCCTGACTTTACCAGAATAGCACACGCACACGCTTACACGGAATATAGACGGTTTGTTCATGTTACTATAAAAGCTACCAAGCTTATAATCACATGCATTAACTGAACCCTCACTTCAAGATTACTTTGAAGTGTCCGGAGGCAGAAAACCTGCTTTGGAAAGCGATTTTAAGGACAATGTTCTTTTTATTCAGAAATATTGTAGAAAAGGAAAATAAATAACTCAAGTTCCAAAATATGCTAATCTGGACACGTAAGTGAAGACCAAGGCGTAGCTTGGATTAACTTGTGGGAGGTTTTTAATTATGAAAACCTAATATGATTTTTCTAAGGCAAGAAGGTTATGTTTTGATGAATTTACTGGTGCTTACGAACAATTTGGACGAGGGAGATTCTAAAGAATTACAGCTGTGTACGCTGATTTTGTGTAATGTTTAAAATTTAGTTTACATTTATTTTATATTCTACTCTTGCATGTTTTTGTTGAAAAGTTTATCCAAATTGACTTGAATACTTGTTTGAGAAGCCTGTATTCTTAATTTATCCTTTTGAAAATATGTATCGTGGCAATGTATCATTAACCATATGAAAGCATGTATTTTGTGCAGCATTCCGTTTTCTGTTGATGATATATCGAAATCAATGGAACAGATAGATATTGCAGATATAGAGCCCCCTCCATTAATTCGTGAAAACTCTGGCTTTAGCTTTTTGTTGCCGCGCCCAGATTGAGAGCTTTCGTTGTAGATTTTGATCCACCGGTATTCTTACCCACCTCCATGGAGTTACCAAGTCACATCAGTTAGATGCTATCATGGTTATGCTTGAATTGTTGACTTTGGTTGTCAAAACAAGTCATTGTATTAAACATACCAAAATTTACATCTCAGTGATGGATGACAAAACATAGATCATCACGTCGCGCAAGTGGAACTTTGGGCTGGGAGTAAAATGAGTAATACTGTATTAGCCTTTTTCGATAAAGTTTTCCTCCTCATTTGTTTATGAACCTTTTTACTTCTGAGCACATTGTTTTGCTTGGAATAAGATTTTGTATCTAGAAAGAAGTATAGGAATTTTTCCTAATTATGATAGTGAATGAAGTCCATGACCATGGCTTAGAATATGTGGCAGCAAAGGTTCATTTTTTATTTGGAAATGTTCCGGTCGTACATTTTCATTGCTTTCGATTTGCTATTTTATCCTATCACGACAAATTCTCGAATAATGAATCCACCTCCCACGGTATATTTACTAATTACTAGCTCATCGTTTCATGGAATGGGGTCTCTTATAGTCGCCAAATATATGCTAAATTTGTAAACCAGACATCTCTAGGATTTTTACGAGGAGAAATGCCGGTCTCAACCACGTCTTTGATTCACAGTTACTGTTTGTTGGATTCTAGCAAAGGAAAATATGAATGAGATTTGGTAAAAACGAGTTATCTGCGAATCATATATGAGATCAAATCGGCAATCCAAAATTTTAAGGTCATAATTCTGAGTTTTTTTATATATTATTTATCTTATTCATTTATATTCAATGTAAAATTAAAATTTATATTTAAAATTTTAAAAATCTTCTCGTGAAATGTAAGTTCCTTCCGTACCGGTATCTTTACCCTCAGAACAACAATGTGACCTAATTGAAACATTGCCTTACTAAAAATGAACACACTTACCTGAAACTATTATCAAGAAAACTTTTAATACAAGGTATTGTCGGATTTGGGATTCTTCATCCACTCACTGTGGTCAATCCACTTTCACCGCACGAGTTTATTAAATTCTTACAAGAGAAATTATACATGAATGAGTCATGAGCAAATTATAAAAGAGATCATTATACCACCTTTAACCCAAAAGTTTAAAACTAGAAGTTCCTCACCCCAAGATTGATTGAGGACACGAGATCCTGCACGCATTTTAGTTTTGTCTACTAGCTACAACCATGGATCAATTGGGCAGGCTTGCACTAAAAGCATTATTCTTCTCACAATTTTCAATGAGTGCTATATTAAAATTATGGTACCGGTCATTTTCTAAAACAGGTATTCATTCAACAGAAATTTGAATTACAGTCAAAACTTTATAGCTGAGAAAGTTAGAAAACATCCCACATTTACAACACCAAGAAGCAGTCTGACTTGTATGATTAGTAATATTGCATGAAAATCTATGATGCCTGCACCCTCCAAGTCATGATGAGGCAGAGAAAAAGACACCAAATTAAACAAACAAACTGAATTAATTAAACAAAAGTGCGAGATTTGATCATTCAAATCTCAAGAACTCCATATACTTGCAGTATCCCTTTACTTTTCTCTTTCTGTTTTTTCTCTTTCTGTTTTTCCTCTTCTATTTGCGTTACATTTAAAGTGACAGGTTCCTCGTGTCCTTAGCCATGAAAAGAGTATCTATATGGGCTTGCATTTCTGTCTGATGTTTTCTTCCAATCTCGGTGCTGCAGACAAGTATAAATTAGCAAAAGAAAAATATAGCACGAATTTTGTTTGGAATAATAATGCATTTGCTTACCAAGTCCATTAGCCTCAGATGTCCTCATTATTCTCAGCCTCCTCACCGAGCTAAGGAACATCCTGATTGCAAATTGACAAAGCAAGATAGATAAATATCAAAGAACAGAAACACAGGATCCTTGTTTTCAGTGAGATAGCAAAAATACAAGCTAACATAAAACTACAATTATGAAATATTTTTGTGTCAAAGAAAAAAGACACGAACCTATCTAAGATATTGAGTTTATGACTTTATTCAAGTCCTAATATGATATAGCATCGTACCAAATGGAGGTTCAGTTTTTGAATATCTCGTAGAAGGCTGTGCAAACAGCAGTAAATTTTAAAATAGTAATGGCAAATCTTCAACCAAACTTTCGGTAACGGTGATATTCCATTCCACAGGATCCTTGGCCTTCTAAAGGAAAACACATTATTAACATTTTGTGAGGTTGAATTAAATATAAACTCACTTTCTAAGATTTTTTTGAGTTCGAGTTAGGCACTAACCTACTTACTAAGACCAAGTTAAAAACCTACAAAAAAAAAATGAAGGAAAAAAGGAACTTAAGGAAAGAGTATTGTGTTGAGATACATGAATTAAATTTATGTTCGTAACTTTCATAAGAAGATCTTGCTGAAGAAAATTAAGTTTATGTAATCATGACTTTGTTGAAATATAACAATCCTCAAGTATTATTGGAAAGAAAAATTAGAAATCCACTATGTAACTTAAAAATGTACATATTAAATCATTACTGAAAATAACAAAATATAATGATTTTGTATGTGTGTAAATTTTCATAAAATTTTTAGGATCTTACTATCCGTGTTGTGATCTTCCGAATTACAATTTATATGTCTCTTTCAGATCTTAAATAAGATCTCGATTTTGACCACCTTAATTGTTATAAAAGAAGTTAATATGAGAAAACTAGATTATATCCCCTTCACAAAATTGAGAGCAGAAATTGAATGGTGTAGGATCACGGTCTTGATCACACAATAACACTAGCTAAATGATTATTATTTTTTTTTCATAATTTAATATTTGTACAGTTTTTATTATTATTACTCTTTCTTGCGTTTTACAAAAAGAAAAGACTTTTTTTAAGAAAAAAATGAGTAAGATTTGTTTATCTGGTAATAAATATTTCAGAATATATTTATTCTAGATTTTAAAAAATAAAGCAGTAATATATTATTTTTATTAAATAATTTAAAATGATATATTTTTCAATAAAAATTTTATTTTAATTGGGCAAACTTTCTATGCAAAACTTAACTAAAAATAATTCGTTAAGCATCATTATTTGATAATATTGTTTTTTCAAATAAACAAAATATTTAAAAATATTATATTTCAATTTCAAATTTTTGAAAAACTAAAGCTTTTAGTTACACCTAATTGATGATACTGTTTTAAAACAAACGATTTTGAAAAATAATAAATAAAAAAATATTTATAAATTAAAACTTAAAAAAAATACCTATATTAAAATAATATTTTTATTAATAAAATATTCTTTTTTTATTGAAATTGCTCTTTATTAATATTCCTAATGCAGATAACTTATCGGATTTTAACCAACTTTCTCTATTTATGAGAGGACAACTTCAGTAAAATATAATCATACTATGTGTTTTTTTTTAGGGTGGCAGATAGATGAGGAGGTAATATGCAGATAAAATTATCTCTGAGATTTCATTTATCCTCTTCACCTCTCCATTAATACTTATAAGGGTGGTATTATAAGTTATAACCCCTCCCCTTTCAACCAAATCATACAAGGGGATTTCACTACAGTTGAAATTGAATATATTTTCATATTATATCACCAGTTTGACCTTAGTAAACCAATAACCACAAACATGATGAACAAGAGCATTCAGCAGTACAATGAACAGTCCAATTATAGAAACATTGCTTACTATAACATACATACAATCTGATAATTACCTGACCAAAACATTATATGTACTATTTGACAACACAATTATTTCTGTAGTGCGGCATCAGTAATAACATCATGCTAAAAGAAAATTTGATATTTGTGGACCAAATACTTACCCCCAAGGAACATCTCCAACAAGCATCCAATCTCCTTCCTTGTCTTCGTAAGTGAGCACAAACTTGGAAGATCCATCCAACAATTTTGAATGCATTTCTCCTCCAATAATAATTCCATGATCCTCACCATTTGCTCCTATTGAAAATGATGTCAATACCCTTAGGGGAAAGAAGTAATATAAAACGATGAAAGCTTTAAATGGTATCATCCATCTCAAACACAATACTTAGGAGAGTAGTAGAAAAAATGACATGCAAGAAGTATTTTAAAGAAGAAATCTTAGCATCAAGTTGTGGTATGTTTGTTTACACTTTGTCTAATGTCACTGTTTCGGAAAAGAAAAAAATAATTGCTTCATATAAAAACTCCTAAAAATATCTCGAAACTGCAGTTAAGGTAATCCTAAACAAGTTGTTGTTTGGTGGTTTCTTATCTTTTTCAAGTTTTGTATAATTTCATAGCTAATATTGAGCAAGGGAGATGAGAAAGGAAGAATGTTATTTCAACCCTTATTATTACAGTACATTCTGCAAAATGTATCCCACATATGCTTCTTGGTTTTTTATTTTTTCACCAAACTTCAGAACAAGATACGCTAGAACTTAGTTGAGAAAAGAGGAAGCACTAAGCTACTATTAAGCCATATTTAAAACAGACACACAAAAAGAAACAATACAAAGTCAACAAAACATTCATCATGCAGATAAAATCTCAGTGATCATAAAAACATGTCAGGATACCCTTAAAGCCTGAAGGAGGACACATTCTCTTTATTATGAGTAAAATGAGCAACAACTAGTAAACTCACCTTTGCAAGTGGTGACAGTAGTTGATTCGTTAAACATATCCTCCAACGTTTGTGCTAAGGTTTCATAGGAACTATGAGCGCTCAAATCAACCTTCCTCCCAATAGGTATCCCATCCATATTTACCTTGACGAACAGGGAACTCCTGAGCTGTCTTTTTTCTTTGGCATTAATGTTATAATCATTGCCATTGTCAGCACTCTTTCTTACCACAGTATTATTGCCCTTACTCTTCTCAGTCACTGAGTCGAATGCTTCTGTTGATTTTGCATGGATATTGTAGCTATTCACTCTATATGTCCGAAGTGGAGGCCATCCAACTACTTGACTGTCAGGCAAATTCAATCACAACAGAAATGATAACCCCATCAGTGAAAGAACTGGAAAAATATTATCATTGTTTCAAGAAAGGGACAGCAACACCATAGATAACTTGTTGAGAAAAAGTAAATGCAAACCAATTATTTTAGAAATAGTAAAGAGGGGTTACAATTTAAAAGCGAGCAAATCATTCTACAACTAATCTAAACTGATGCTAATCAACAACTTTGTACACTTTCACACTCTATATGGGTAATTCCAACTCCGTAAGATCAGCATCTGCTTTATTTTGATCCAACAAATAAGCTATTAAGATATCAACATGACCCACAGAGCAGAAAGAACATACCATAGTTTTCTACACGAGCTGAACTATGTACTGCAGTTGGGGGCAGCACATAATCAATTTTACCAAATATTAAAAGTCGCACATACAATTTTCTAGGAGTTAAAAATATACTCTTAATAAAATATAGCTTTAGTACCCTTCACCTTCCCCTGCTGATCCTAATTCTGATCTGATTAAAACTTTCCTTATGTTGCTGGATCTATCTATAAGGAAACACTTGAGCAAGCATTAGATTGAATTTTTTAGATTTTATATTTATCAATGGAATTGGATCAAAGAATCAACTAGCGAAGATGTCAATAACATTGAGTTTCAGTTTTGTTAAAGGGAACTCATAGCAATCTTGCTCTGCAGAGTTCACAAGAATGAAAGACTCCAACGTTGAGAACTTATGGTATAAAATTTCTCACATCTAAGCAACCTAGTGAATCTAGATCATCATAAACATAAAAGTACTCACTTCTAAATACTACTACCACTTATCTTCACCATACTAGTTATCAAATCCTCTCGCGGATTGTGGCAATACAAAACGATATCTCAAACGGAAAAATTGTTTTAAAAGGTAACCTCATATACTAAGCTATTAATATTAAAAAAAAAACAAAATTAACACAATCAAAAACAACAAGTCTTTGAATTTCCAAACTCAGTCTAACATCAAATTCCTTCGGCTAAGTAACACCATGTGATCCATATATTCACAAATTAAAAGAAGTGAATTTAGACAGCAGCACAAAGCCCAGCACACATAGTTCCACAACAGAGAAAAATTCAACAAGATCGAACCAAGAAATGATTGAGGTAACCTATTCAATTTCAAAGCAGGACAACATAGATAGGCAAAGTAAATTAAGAATAAGACATATATATTTACCTGGGACGATTATTTGCAACAAGAGGTTCAGCAGCTCTCTTGGTGCCAGAAGTGGTGTTGGGAGAGGAAGAGGAAGAAGAGGAAGGTGAGGGAGTTGATGAAGAAGGAAAAGCCTTAGCAGTGAAAATCCTAGCATAAGGAGAAGGAGCATGAGCATGGACATGGTGGTGAGACTTAGAAGGGCCAGAGATGCTCAACCCAAGACCCAATTCGATCTCAGACTCCTCTGGGCAAGAAGAGTCCTCCGAAGACAGCACCAAGTTGTCATCTTTAGACACAGTTGACATCGACCCAACACTAGCACAACCACTCAACCAAAATAATCTATCTTTCTGGGAAATTGAGGAAGAACGGGCCAAAGGGTGAATGAATTTGAAGGGAATTGAGATTTTGGAGAAGAAGAAGAAGAGTATAATAAACGGTTAGGTGGGAATGTTGATGGAAATGAAAGAGAGTGTGTGTCGGAGAGAGAGAGAAAGGGGAAAGGGCATTAGGCAGTGTGGGCCCACATGTCTGGTCTGGTTTGTGCGGTTCCTCCATCGATGTTCTGCTTTAACTGGATTGTACTTTTATTATTATTATTATTATATGTATTTATATTTTCTCCATCTTCTTTCTAGATTCTCTATCAAGTTTTTCTTTGTCTACACTCTACACTCTGGCAAGAATCAAGCACATTTGCATCATTCTAATTGGACGCAACACATTCATCACATCTCATTTTCTCGTCTCCCTTCTACCGTATCGTGACATGCACTAAACCACACACCATAGGATTCGGAAACCACATTTTTCATACGACTCTCCTTTCATTTATTAAAGTTGTCTGCTATAAATGGTTTTTTTTTTTTTTTTTGCCATATGTTTATGCATGTTGAAGCAGATTTTACTTTTGAGAATAAATTCAATTATTAAAGATACTTTTTAGTTTGGCTGATTGATTATATAGAAATTCATGGAGTATTAACATTACTTGCACTTATTTCTACTATTTTTATATTTTTTCTACTTACACATGTTTTTTTAAATAAGCAATTATACATTAAAAGTATAATTTTTTGGTTGTCACGTTTTAATATTTGCTGACTATTTTCAATTTATTTATTAAGAAATTTGAGTCGAAGTGAATATATGATTACCCGATCTCTAATTAGTTTAGCAGACATTTTGGAATTATTTGTTTGACCAAATAAAAAAAACTCACAAAATCAACCAATATTTTTTTGTACAAAAGAAAAAAAATCAGTCTAACAGATAAGCTTGATTCAAAGACCCCCCACACACATGTTTACTCTCTAGTATACATGTTTCTTTCATACAATTAAACTCTATAGTCAATAAATACTTTTGAATATATAAACTATATTTTAATACTTATGATTTCACTGTAAAAGATTCACATTAAATTTCGTTTCAAAATTTAAAATTCAAAACCACACATTTTATGAAGTAAGTTTGGGTTGAACTCAGGTTACCCTAGTTAAAAAATCAAGTTAAATCATTCAGTTGTAAATCAAACCGAGTTTTAAGAAATAAATCTTTGATTAAAAGAAAAAATATTAATTAAAGTATTAATATAAACTTACCTAATTAATAAGGTTAATAATTATGAATAAAAATGAGTTAATCCACTATTTTTTTATAAAGTACATTTTCAAGAACTTATAAACTCTTCCAAAAGTGAGTTCTAATTTATCTCATTCTTTCGATATTAAAAAATTAACTATCCGAAGACTTATTTCAATATTGAAACTGAGACGAATTACAAAAAAATACTTCAAAATCATCTTCATAGTAACAGTTATCTTTATCTGTTAGCGAGTGAATAGAGAAATGTGTACTTAAATTGACTTAGCCTCAAGTCCTAATATAAGGTCATCATATTTGTTTGTCTCGATGAGTGAGGGGAGGAAGGTGTACTTAAACTGACCTTGGCCTCAACTACTAAACGATGTGGGACTATCCGGTATACTGGAACAAGCCCCCCGAGTCGAGGGCTAAGGGAAGAAATCCCTACAGACGGCGCCAATGTTCCCGCCTCAAGTCCGTTGAGATGACATTGCTAAGATCAATCACCACGTCCGAAGTATTTGTTCCGGTACACCGGATAGTCCCACATTGTTTAGGAGTCGAGGCCAAGGTTAGTTTAAATACACATTTCTCCCCTAATCCTCCGAGATGCCTTTTAAAGATAAAATCGTAACAACAACGAAGCTCCAAAATGGACAATACTTCAAATGTCATAATTGACCTAGGGATATCATCTCAACAAACTTTGAGGTAAGAAGTATATCTATTATTATAATTACAAGGATCATAATATCATTATCTTTAATTATAATAACTAATACTAATAACATAATAACATAATTATCTTAATATCGTTACTATCCTATTACTACCATTATCATAACTGAGGGAGCTCTGTGAATTGTCAAAAGACCTTAGTGTCTCTCAAAATTTGTGGTCTTTCAAAATTTGTTGCATATATATAAATCAATATATGACTAAGAATATTTTTAATTTTAATATATTTTATATATCTCGCACCCCAAATTCTATATACATCTGTTTTAGTCTTCACAAAAAATATTCCTTGAAGATATATTACTAGTTATTGTTATAATTGTTTTATAATAATAATAATAATAGAACAGTAGTAATAATAATAAAATAATCATAGTAATTTAAAATTACTAATCAAAACAATTATAGTAATAAAGATCAAAACTGTGATAGGTTACCGATAATTTGAAATAAAAGTCACATTTATAATATTTTAGTATCATTCGTGATCAAACTAATTAATTTAATGATGATAAAAATGACACATTATAATCTTGTTACAGTTTTATTCACAACATGCGTCAACACATAAGAAAGATTTTGAGAAGCTAATCAATTGTTATTTATTAGTTAAGTTTTAACTTATTTTATTGAATAAATTATGGATATTTAATATACTTCTTTATTTTAATTTGCATGTTTTATTGTTTGTTTGATTTAAGAAGAAAAATAGAGAAGGTGAGTTAGTCATTTTACCTTGAAAGCATAAGAAAGACAACGAAAATCAGATGAAACTTGGATAATATCAATTTTGCCCTTCATGTTATAGGTTCACACGTCATTAAATTCTCATAACACAATGTCAATCTCTTCCCATTGTCTTTATTGTCTACTTACCACCCACCGCCACTCTCGTTCATGAGTGAAGCAGTGGTGCTTGTTATTCTATTTAATCATTTTTATAATAAAATAATAAACAAAATATAATTAGTTAATTAAATTTTTGATATTTTATAGAATAATTTATTTTAATTTATTATTTTTAAATATATTTTTTTCATCTATTAAAATGTTATAATAATTTTTTATGTTAATTTAAAATTAATTTGAAGCTTGATTTATATTTTTAAAGTTATTTTATAAATAGATATTTGTTAGGAAAAGTCAAACCCTTGATTTTAACTAGGGGTTGAACACAATTAAGTATAAAATATGGTCATGATTTATCTCTGAGGAAATAGTTTTAGTTCAACACACATATAAGGTAATATATAAGTGTTTTATTCGTCAGACGATGTAATACTATAATGTCTTTTTTTATGTCTGATGAAACATGTAGAATTAAGATAATCTTATACTACATTCACAGACATATGTATTTGTTGAGAATTATTGTTATTTTTGTTTGTCAACAAAATTTATTCAAGTACAAGTTAGATCTCTTAGAGAAAAAGTTAAAGTTGCTTTCTTCCACAAATTCCTGACCTAAACATATGTTAATCCAACTATCTCCTCAATATGACATACACTTTTACCATATTTTGTACGAAGAGAAAAAAAAAAAGGTAATTAATGTTGCATGTAGTGTATTTGATGAATCCTTCACAAACAAACTCATATGATGCAAGAAAAAATATTCAAGTGAGTTGAAGTTACTCAATAGTTAGAAACCATTTTTGTAACAACTACCTTCTCTGGTGCCTATATAAAGCCATCAAGCAAGAAGAAAGACAAACGAACTTTATGAAGTTGTATAGTGTTGAAATCATGTAAAAAAATCTTCTTAGCCCAAAAAGCTTCATAGAAAATAAGGTGAGTGTTCTCATACCAAACTAAAATAGTGTACAAACTTGATATACGAGGAAACATGTTGTTTCTCTGTAATAAGTGACCTAGTAATCAATTAGAGGACTGTTAAAATAATTTATCTATTTTAGTCATGAGTGACTTGTTTGATAAAGAATAATTTGTTTTAACCAGAGTGGTTGCATCTAAAAGATATTCGTTTTAGCTAGAAGTGATTGCATCTAAAAAAGATTCAGATTTAACCAAAAATAATTACATCCAAAGAATATTTGAATTTTAACCATGTTCAAGTTCTTCTAATAAAAAAGTTCTTCTACTCAAAAAGGTTCACAAAGATGGTGACATTTCATTCCAATTTGCATCCAACTTCCACGTTATATTCTTGTTGTCATCTCAAAAGCAATTTTCCAAATTTACCTTCGATTAAAAAATTCAACTCACTCTCCAACACTTGTCTATGACTTCAATGTTGACAACCTTGTTTGAACACTTAGAGTCATACACAATCAAGTTCCCTCACTCTTTATTTTTTATTTGTCATTGTTATTATATTTTGTTCCACTCATTTTAGTTTAATAATTCAAAATTTTTTGATTCAATTTTTTTTCTGATAGTTTTAGTAGTGTTTCGGTTTGTAAAACCTTGCTTTTATGATTTAAGAAAGATTTTTTATTTTTTAAATTTCTAATTACATAAATAAAATTGCATTATTGGAAATGATACAACACTACATTAATAGAATGAATGGTCATATATTTATACAGTTATTTTATTATCTAAATCTTTGTGCAGTAGTCTCATATAGTAAAATCAGAGGATATTGAGAGTTATAAATGACTTATCATGTATCTTTAGTGAAGTTTTCAACCATTGAATTTATAATTAAAATTCGCAAAATTTAGTAACAATGTTGCTACTAAGTAAATTTTACATATTTCACGAGTTTTGCAGAGAAGGTGTGCTTATATAAGTGAATTTTCTTAATACATGTTTATATAGTTACATGTTAATAAACATATTCAATTGTATATGTAACTCTAATAGTAGCTACTCATATATTTCTTAACGTTTAATTATATTTAATTGTTAAATAATTAACTCATAAATACTTTTTAAATATATTAATTTTTAAAAAAAAATATTTATCACGTCAATCGAAATTAGTGATAGACTTTTCACTTTTTTTATAGTATTTTTCTCTTATTTTATCAAAAACAACTTTCATTTTCCAAATCCATTAACTATTACTTTTTTCTTTTTAGCTTTCTTACAGGACATATGATGTATTAGTTTAGTTGTATTTTTTATGTGCTTGTATATATTTTTAAAATTGAATACTCTTAAATGAAATGTAATCTCTGTTAAATTGAATTATAATCTCCCATATTTTATGTTTTACCGGAGATTACAAATGTAACGCAATCTCTTAAATATTTTTTACATGACGTAGAGATCAGTGAGACACACAATACAAGCCACGATAATTGAAATATTATTACCCTGAGAAGTAGAAGTATTTTAATAAAATTAAAGAGAAAAAAAAATAAAATATATAGTTTTAGGGGCAGCGCGAGGGACGAGACGATACGAGACGAGAAAATAAGAGAAGAGATATTAGAGGTTAGAGTAAGAAGAAGTTAAGAAAAGGCTCAAAAAAACGAAGAGTGTGGTAGGACCCAGAAATGCCTTCCAAACGACAAGGCGACAAATGTGGGACCAGACATCACAGGGCTCGGGAAAAGGAAAATAAGGTGTCGTTAATGGAGAGATGTGGTGGGGAATGGCGACAGCCTACCACACATGACTCTGACCGAGTCACCCATCCCTCTTCCTATTCCTTACAAAATCAACTTTTTTTTTTGGTTCAGTGGATATGTGGGGAGAGACATGGATCCATGTAGTTTTTTTATCCAACCCAATTTGTTGATTTTGTGACCAGACACAAACACGTAAAGGGATGGATACTAGCGATGGTCATATGTGTGAGTGCAACCTTAGCTTGCAGTGTTCACACTGGACACTCACCCAATTCATCCTGCTCCTTTCTTTCATAACACCACCTTTTCCTGCTTACTGCTTTTCATTTTTGCTTTTGCCTTTCAAACAATTTTCTCCTTTACCTACTGCTTTTTCCCCATTCATCCCACCTGTCACACCACTCAATTTCCCTTTTACTTATTAATTAGCCTCTATTTTATGGACAAAAAACATCTTATAATATATCATCATGTATAACATTTTATTTCACTTTAACCTATTTTTTTGTTTCCAAAATAAAGGTATTATAATTTTCGTTTTTTAAAAAAGTAGATGCATATCTGACCTTATATTAGGAAGAGAAACAACTAATGCTTCCAAAATGGAGTTATTAACCAGATTAAGATACCGTCAATTCACACAAAAATTACAAAAAACTGTCACAATTTTCAAAATTCGGAACACTCTATATATGGTCAATGCACCAAATCTTAATTTTTATAAGGGTTATGTGAAACTGTAACCATAAAAGCCCAACTCGATGAAACTTGCTTGATGTCACTTCTTTCGAGCACCCCCTCTTCTTAATATCAGAAGTTTCTAACGCGAACTTTTGCCTTTAAAGGAGTTTTCCCTTTGTTGAATGCCTCACATTCCTCCCTTTCCAAATATTTTCCTCCCTTCACCTGAGCACACAAAACCTTTGCTTGACTTTCCTTCTTCCCTCTTGCAACTTCCTTTCTACCTGATGTTGTACTATTGTTCAACTCATTTATGCTTCCAATTAATCCATCATTTTCTGAAAGCAAAGTGATAGTTTAAATCATTTATTAGAATATTGGCTGAATCACACAACACGTATCTTAGGACAAAACAGATAACAGCTTTTGTCTTTATGTTATCTTGTCATAACATGAACATTTTCCCACTAACGACAATTATTTACCAGGACTAGATAAGACTGCACGTGGGCGCATAACAGAACAAGCTCTTGCATTTTCTTTTGGACTTTCACCAACTCTCTTGACACTCTTCAATACTCCTAGGGAAGTTCAGCCATCATTCAAATTTACTTCAGTTTTCTCCCATTATAATAAAAAGAAGCAATGCTAAAAGAGTTATATCAGGGAAAATCTGAACCTTTAGTTGAAGGGGTGGATCTCATTGTTACATGTTGAGGACAAACCCTAGTGCTTTTGGAAACTGAGGGTGGACATTCCCTTTGCTTCTTCTCTTCTGCTCTCAAATACAAGAATTCCGTGATTGAAGACAATTCAAGAAAAGAAATTTGCAAGAGTACAAGAATTATTTACCTTCAAAGTGTAGTAACTCAATGAACTTTGACAACATCCAAGATCCAGTGCTGTTTTCCGGATAAACACATTCTTCTTCTTGCTCTGGTGCTGTCACTTTCACCTTGGGATTCACTTCAATCACAAGCCACAACAAAGTCACAAATAAAAAGGTGGGGGATTTTTAACATATATAACAAGAACTGTATACAGAATGATAACCAAATAAAATGTTGCATCGTGACAGATTCATAAATGACTATTAACATTGAGAATTGAAAATGGATTAAACCAAGAGGGATGAGACATGTATATAACGTTAACATGACATGATTCTGTAATCTCGCAACAGAGAAGACATGTGAAGAAACTCACTTATACTATGCTGTTTTGAAATCAGAATTTGGAATAACACCTTTGAGAGCTGAAACTTGTTGTTGGTTATAAGGGAGCCTCAATGCAGAACAAGCAAGGCAATTGTTAAATGAGTAAAGAAGAAGTAAAATGTGTGGTAAACTGAGAACTGGCAATGATATTCCTTAACTTGAACACCAAGTAGGTTAGATTGTTCAGAATTCAGATGAAATGAATGATGGACGTAAAAGTCATATGATTGGCCATGACCTTGTAATGGTCTCACTCAACCACAATTTGCTTTTAAAATAATAATTATTATATATTTTAAATATTAAAACCGTATTAAAAAAGTGATTTAAGTTTAAAAAATATTTTTAACAATGTAATTTAAATTTTAAAATATTTATTTATTTTTTTGTCTTTTAGATTTGCAATTATTTTCTACTTTTTTTAAATAGCTCAAAATGGTTAGTTAGTTTGACAAAACATAAAATCAAATCTAAAAAATCACAGTCAATTTAAAATTTGGATAAAGTCAAGCTGATTTTTTCTATTTCTATACCATAATTTTTCGAATTAAGTTTAATCGCGTCAAATAGTCTTGACGTATTAAATGAAAATAAGTGAAAATTTATATTACATGAAACTGGTTAGTTAGTTTGACACAATCAAATATAAAAATCATAGTCAATTTAAAATCACCCAAAAGTCAAGCTGATTTTTTCTATTTCTATACCTTAATTTGTCGAATCAAGTTTAATCTGGATGAATTGCGTCAAATAGGCTTGACATATTAAATGAAAATAAGTGAAAAATTATATTTATTATTGTTAACTTTTTTTGTTGCCTTTTATTTTAATATTATTTTTAATTATTTATTATTAAAAAAATAAAACTTAATAAAATATTGATTATATAATTAATTATATAGAAAATAAAGATTAAAGAAATATAGTAAATACGTAAATATTAGTAAAATATTTACCACATAAATTTAATGTATATTATGTAATATAAATCTTGATAAAATTTTTAAAACATAACAATCTCGTTAATGACGTGATATGTAACTTCTAGGTGTCTTTCTCCATCAATTTTTTTGCAATTTTCTTTTTCTTTTTCGTTTTTTACACTCCTCATCCTTTTGCTAGATTTTCATCTTTCCACATATGAACCAAACCAGAAGTTAATGCTAATGAGTCTATATGGCTTAAAGTTTAACATAATTTACTTGTTTGACTTTATAATTAAAATAAATTTCCAGATTCATAGTTCATCGTTAAGGTATTAAAAAAAATTAAATCCTCGTATAATTTTCAAAAACACATTTATTAGTCAGATTAACTTTTTTTAATTGAGAACCTTTTCAATTAATTTTCAAGAATGTAACTTGTTAAATGTGTAACAGCAAGATCAAGTTTGACACTTTTTTTTTTTTTTTGGAGAAAACCAAATTTAGAAATCATCAAGAGGCTTCGTACAAAAATTCAATAATTTAGCAATATTTACCTATTCTAAACTAGATGTAAGGGAGTCTTTTTATAATTATATATTATTTAAGGTTATAAAATATGAATTATTTTAATCAACTCAGAATAAAAATTACAAATAATAATTAACTTGCTTTAAGTTAAACAGTTTTATTAAAAATTTAGAAAAATAAAATGATTTTTAAAAATTTTTGCACTCAAAATATTAAATATTATTAACTTAACTCCATCATTTACGAATTTTAGTACATCACTTTGTAAGTAAAGTTTAATTATAATTATCTTTTACATTAAATAAAATTTTAGAGAGTTTAGTATATTAAAAATAAATAATTTAAAAATTGATAAAATTGTCTTATACTTCCTTGGATAAATTTTTGCTTAAATAGTTAAAAGTATTTTAAGGTATAAATGTTTATTTTACGCTATCACAAAAATATTCATCTCTTTTGTTTATTAGTATAGGATCTTACATTGAAGAGTCTACATAAAAGATTTCTTGAAGAATATGCTAAAGCTATTCCACGCAAACAATTTTTTTTTAAAATATAAGTGATTGTATTCCTCCTTGAATAAATTTGTGCTTACATAGTTTAAATTATTTCATATGTATAGACCAAACATTATAAATGTTTATTCTACACTTACAGAAAATGTTGATTTCTTGTATGTATTAGAATAGGATCTTACATTGAAGTCTTCATATAAAAAATCTCTCTCTTCAAGAAAGTGTCTCCACACAAACAATTTTTTCTAAAAACGTGGAGTGACAGTCTTGTTAGGTCTTACATTCTGTTCTAATTTGAGAAAAATGTATTTGACCCGTGTCTCGTAAGTCATGACATATATCAGAAAGTTATATAAAGAAAATATGTGCATTTAATATGTCGTCAAGCTCAAATGTGAACAAATGCAAGACAATTATGCAAGATCTCACAACAACTCTAAAAAGATTTGCAACTATTATTTTCTTCTCAACATTTATACAAAAGACCTTATTAAAGAACAAATGTTAACCAAAAGAGTTGTTGTGATCCAAATAATATTTGATATTTACTTAGAAGTGACTGAAAGTCTAAATAATACTTATCTTGTATCTTGTAATGTTAGTTTGCTAGTAAACAAACTAAACATAATATAAATTTTTAAAAAATCTGTATAAAAATATCTTGTATAAATATCTTTCTACTTTTATATTTTTAAATTCTATCTAAAATTAATGAAAGTAGGAGAGTTTTACTTAAAAATTTTTAAAAAAAATCGTTTTGCAATGCATTGATCAACTTCGAGTTACGTATGACTATTCTATTCAAACGTTGTTCTTAAGAAAATATGTTAATAATGCATTTGTTGGGTTCAAAGATTTATTGGATTGTTTTTATTAGACATTGATTTATAAAATTTTTAACTATATAGTTTAACTCTCACTTATAATTATTTCAATTAAGTACTCACTTTTATTAATATGAAAAATATCTTTACATGTATTTAAGCTTTGTATTTTTATAATTAGTAAATTCTCTCTCTATATATATTTATTGTAAAATTCTAAATTTATTGTGATATTTTTAATCATTTTAAGTATATTAGTTTTAACCATTTTGTATATCTATTAAATATTCAAGACTTGGATAAATAGGCAGACTTTTGTCTATAACTATTATTTTAAATCATTTTTAAGATATTAGTTTTAATCATTTACGTATCTATAAAATAATCAAGGTTCGAATAGAAGTAAATAAAAAATTAAATATCTTTTTATTAAAACTAATTATTGATAAAAAATAATATATTATTTATCCATAAAAAAACTAATATTTGAATAAATTAAATCAAAAATAAAGTATATATATATTTACATAATAGTTTATTTCTTAATGAATATATTTAAAAATTATAAATAAATAATATTTAACACTGGAATTTAATTTTTCGTTAGCTACATTATTTTCATTAAATTTGTTAGAATAATACCATAAAGAATTGTTTTGAAATTTTGTAAGGACTTTTTTTTTTTCCTTTACTAAATAAGTGGATGAAATAATTTAAATTTGGTAGTTAAGTTTTACTTATGTTTAATGTTTAACCCAGATAAATTTATATTTAATGCGTGAGTTAATTTTAGTTCTTGATGGAGTAAGTTAGATGTGTTTTTAATTACAGGGTAAAAATTATATTAGAAGGTGGTTGTCAAAATGAAATTAGTTTAAGCTTGTTGGGCTGAAATACATTATTCAAATTTTAAAAAATAATAGTTTGATAGTGTGAGCTCAGCAAGAAAGAGGTGTCACTAATAATAATTTGGAAAGATATTATTCTTTTCCTTATTCAAAAACTGAACATTCTTTACTTTGGACCTCCCTCTTTGTCCTTTTTTTTTTCATTTATTCGTTATATTTTCCTCCATAGATTTTAGCTTGTGAGATGGAAAAGATAGTATAGATTACCAATTTGGGAGTTTTCATGGGTTAAGATCGGTCCTCCAAATTCTTTTAGCTTTCTAAATCTTTTTCCTTTGATACTCTTTTGAAACACGTACATGGTGGGTTTCTTTACAAAGGAAGGGGCTTTTGAAATTTGGATTTAAATTCTAAGTGTTTTGGTGATTAGGTTAAGCCTTTGAGGTAAACTTTAATGGTGTTTTTGACTCATTATCTTCGGACAACAGAAAGTAGTCTTAATTTTAATTCAAAATTATAATTATATGTAATAAAAAGATGTTGGATTGTTCGAAAATACTTAATGCAAAGGTTTTGGTTTAGGTTGATAAATTGCTGTCATTTGAATCTTAAAGATAATTTGAATCTTAATTTTTAGATTATTTTTATATGTTCAATTTTAAAGTTTAAGCATTAAAAAAAATTGGAATTGTTAACATAAAATAATAATAATAATATTATGTTTTGATTTATTTTTCACAGTGTCTTTCTATTTGATATTTTGTGTTTTGGTATTTGATCTTTTATATATTTATGTTTTGTTCTTATCCAAAATGGACTAGAACCTTTTGAGGTAGAATAAGATTAATTTTGATGAAGTCGGACTTTGACCAAGTAATATCTCCCTTTATAATAGTTATATAGCTTTGTTAACAAGACACCAAGATCATGCAAATAATAAATAAATATAAATTTGAGTGTGTATTTTCTAATATATTGGTCTCTATTTGTAAGTCCTTTTGGGTCAGGACTGAGTTAATCCTAATAAATAAGAATTAAGGTGATAATTGAGAATTATAGTTATTGATAACAAATATCATCATAAATATACAATCAATTGTCATAAAATATATTGAATGAGATTAAATGACATCATATTAGAATGAATGTGGTAATAATATGTGGGTAAGTACATGTTCTATTGATTATTTGTATATAAAAACACTATTTCATTATATAGATGCTTCTTGTTGTGTATATCTCTTATTCATATCGCTAATAAATTGTTTATGTGCTTAAAGTCTTTGTCATCATATAAAAGAGGGAGATTGTTGAAATCCTAGATGGTCTAATCTTCTAAGTCTAACTAAACAATCTAAGAGATAATTAAGTAGATCATCTATGAGTTTTGGTGTTAACAAACATGTTGGAAAGTGAATAAATTATTTGAAGATTTTAACATGTGATTTGTGAAAGTTGAAGGATTCATAAAACCTTCCAGTGCTACTAGGAAATATGTGTTATGAACTTTAATTTAATTTATAATTAAGTTGAAACGATGGTATGCTATTCAAATAAAACTCAAGATAAATTGTTTATGTGCTTAAAGTTTTTGTCATCATAAAAAGAAAGAGATCGTTGAAATCTTAGATGATCTAATCCTCTAAGCCCAACTAGATAATCTAACATAAGTAGAACAAGTAGAACATCTATGAGTTTTGGTGATCACAAATATTATACATGTATTGTCGGTTGGAATTGTGAATGAATTATTTGAAGATTTTAACATGTGATTTATGAAAGTTGAAGGATTCGTGGTCGTGTGACAAACTGTCTTATAGATCATAAGTGTTCTCTGAACTTGAACTTAATTTATAATTAAGTTGAAACAATCATATGTTATTTAGATAAAACACAAGTATTTGAAACATTATTTTCAAGGAATAAAATATCCATATTTGGAAATGTTATATGACAAATGGTCCCATAGTCATCCAATTAAAATAAGAAATAGATCAATCCAATTAAAATAAGAAATAGATCAATGTGTTTATGATTAATTATGATTAACAATTATATATGCAAATCTTGTTTGGACTATTTTTATAAACAAAATAGAGGCATAAACACTTTGAATATTGGAATTAAAGCTTTCCATGTCAAGCCAAACCAACCTAGATGAAAATTCTCATTGAAGTTAAGGCAAATATAAAGTCTTGTCTAAATCAAAGTTACAATTGTCATCTTGGAAACCTATATAAAGGATTCAAGATGAAGGTGAAGAAAAAAACAACTATCTTTTACAATTCTTTTAATCTTGTAAGTGATTTTATAGTATTCTTTGTGGTGAAATATAACCTTTGTAATTCTTCATATTGTGAAGTGTACCTAGTGAGTTTTAATTGTGTTATCTTTAAAAGTGTTTTTTATCTTTAGAAAAATCTTAATCTTAAGGAAAGTTTAAAATAGTATAATTAATAGTATTTTGTCTAGTGAAACATCTTAAGATGTTTACTTAAGGTAGAATTGAATGTAATCTATAAGTTTGGATAAATCAGTATAAGATTTACTGTGTTATTTGTTCTATTTATTCCCTAGAAAGTTTAGTATAATTCTCTTAGGAGATAAATTTAAAATTTATTCAATCTCCCTCTTAAAATTAGTAATCCTAAAAAAAATCAAAGTACTGAACTTATGCACATTATTGATTATTAAGTGGTGAAATATAATGAAAAGTTTCACTACAAAAAAAATCCTAAATTACCTACAGGAATTACATACGAATGAAAATTTATATGTAAAATTCATATTACATATATGGATTTGTATTCGTATATAAAATCAGTATTAAATACAAAATTACATACGAATTCAAATTCGTATGTAAAATTAACATTATATACGGATTTTTACATACAGATTTACATCCAGGATATCACATACGGATTTAATCGGTATGTAACATAATCCATATAAAAAATCAACATTATATAGGGATTACTTACAAATTCATATCCATATGTATAACCAACATTACATACGGGTTTTTACATATAGATTTGCATCCAGGTCCGTATATAATACAAATATTTATATTATTATTAATTAATTTCGTCTTATTATTAATATTATTAATAAATTATTGTCATTATAATAATATTATTATTAATATTAATAATATCATTATTGTCATTATTATTAACATTATTATTATTATTACTTTTATTAATTCTATTATTATTGTTAATATAATAATAGTAATATTATTATTTCTTAATAATATTAATTATTATTATTATTCTTAATGTTAATACTAATATTATTATTAATTTTAATATTATTATTATTATTAATAATATCATCAATATTATTAATAATGTTAATCTTAATATTATTATTAATTATAGAAATTATAAGCATAATAATAATAATAATAATAATAATAATAATAATAATAATAATAATAGTCATAATAAAAATATTAATAATTATATTGTAACAACAAAATTAATCTGATTTAATAATAAACTGAGTTTGTAAATTGATGTGGAACTGGATTTCGAATCTCACTTGGTATTAACTAAAATAATAATAAAAATAATCTTAAAAATAGGAAAATTGAAAAAGAAAACTGTAAATAATTTTTTCAAAAAAATATATTCGTTACTTACGGATATTCATATATGAAAATCCGTGTAAAATCATTATATACGAATTTGTTATGCATATATAATTTTAATTTTTTTAGTGTTTGTAAATAACATTATATATATATGAAACAAATGTGCTTCATCACTTTATTAATTACCTTATATAATACATGCAATTATATTTTATTTACTTTAGTTTTTATAAACTCACGGGTTTAAAGAATTATAATTCCTTTATATATATTGTATATTTTATTTTAAGTGACCGATTGTTACAAATTCTAGTTTTAATGGTTTGCAAAGATTATAAGTTGTATTTAACATATAAATAAATACATATAAAGATATACTATTTTTTTTGTCTCTATAAGATTTGTTTAGTTAATTTATAAAAATTATAAAACGTTGAAATGGGTTACTGTAAATTTATTAATACTTTATATTATATTTTAAATCCGTCCAAAAGGTATAGGATCTGTCTTACAACTAGTATGTAAAAAAAAAAAAAAAAAAAACACTTCACTTACTTTTTTATTATCGATACACATTTTTTCTCAATTAAAATGAAAAACATATTGTCATTAAAATTTTTTGATTGATTATATTTTATTACATCACAAGAAAAAAGGGTGTGATGTTAAAGAGAAAAGACAATAAAAAAATTAAATAGTTTATAGATATTTTAGAACAAGAATAACACATCACTTCTTATATAGGCAATAGGGTATAAGAAGGGTATAAGAAGGGAATAGTAGCAACAAAAGAGTGCTTCAGAGTTAGGGTTTGAGAACCAATTTGCGAACCCTAATTCCTTCATTTCCCTTTTCCATGGCGTCCCAAGGCAAAAGAGGTGGAATATCGCTTCCTGACAGGCCCAGCAATTCCAGCTCCGTCCTCGCCAAGATCTCGCGCTCCTCCATCGTCGTCCGTGGTAAGGAGGCAGCCGGCGACGCCGCCTTCGTGGCCAAGAAGCTCCTCCGGAGCACCGGCAAGGCGGCGTGGATCGCTGGCACCACCTTCCTCGTCCTCGTCGTCCCTCTCATCGTGGAGATGGACCGCGAACAGCAGCTCAACGAACTCGAGCTCCAACAGGCCAGCCTCCTTGGCACCCCTGCCCCCAAATAAAGCGAGGTTTTTTTAGATCCGCTCCTTCCTTTTGAAGCCACTCGCTGCATGCGCTAGGGTTTCCGCTTCCAATAATTTTATCTTTCTAGATTTTGATAAGAAAAAATACTTTCTTTGAGAAGTTTTGTGTATTCTTACGATTGATACTGTCATTAGTTGTTAAAACGCGGGTTGCTGAGTGTAATTTGCCTGCTGTTTTTAGTAGAATGGTTATGTTTCACTATGCATTGAGCTGGTGCTGCCTTACTTTTTTTCTGTGATGAACTTCAGAAGGGCTTCGTGTGCTGAATATAATGATATTTGGGTACAATTTAGATCGCATTTCACAGGTTTAGGTTTAGACTTGTCGTATTGAAGATCAAACTTAATTATTGTTTTTCGCTGTTTTTTTTTGGGGTATTGTTTTTTAAACACGCTTCTGTAGTTTATGATTTGGTGGTTGTGCTTGTTCTCGTACTTTTTGCAACTTTTCAAGAGTAGTTTTGGCTACAAATGCTTCAAATTGGGAATTAATATGAAAAGGGAAGATGCTCGGAGACATGAGGAGCCTGAATTATTCTGTTGATTGTGGGGCGCTGTTAAATTCTTTCACATTACACAATAAACCAAGGGATTGGGTCGAGTCAAATCAATAATGTGAAGTTATGATCATTTGTGTGCCTGGTCATGGTATCATGTTTGGTTTTGGTGGCTTCTTAGCATCTTGGTGAGTTCCTCCAAACCTAGAATGTAGAAGCATCCTATTATTGGATCTAGATCTTGTAACCTTGGGTTACTCTTAGACAAGGTGGTTCTACCTTTTCTTACCTGGATAGGGTGGTTGTGTTTTTAGGGTCTGGTTGAGCACAAGCTAGAAGTGCATTTGAAAGCTTCTCCATTGGAAATATAGAGCTTTTTCCAGCAGAGAAGGTTTTTCAAAAGCATTTATAGTTTTAAACAGGCTCTTAATATTTTATGTTTTTGTGACATGATCCTAAGTCTAGTTTCATTTTCTTCTATTTTTCATTTTTTTTTATCCATAAATCTTTCATGATGACCTGTCAAATTCAAACTGCTTCCTCTGACTCAATGAAGCTCTGCCATCTTGTACCCAAACCCATCTTGTACGCGGTTTGGTTGATGCATTCTGATGGCCCAGTAGTTTAGACGCTGATGGTGCATTCGTTGATGAATGTTTATTCGTGTTGGTTCATATGTTTTGGAATATGAGAAAATGGTGGATAGGAAGTCTTATGCATCCTCCTGCAGGGTGGAAAATAACCCACGGTTGGAGCATTTGACGGAATATGGTTCTTCTGTTTTCTAAGATCAACTTGATCTCTCATGTAATGGAATAACGTTAACCGAAATTTATTAGTTTATCAGCACCGGTGCACCGTGTCTGTCTGCTTGCAACTTTTTCTTACACCGTGTCTGAAAATATTATTTTGAAAAACGTTTATGAAATAGTGTTCAAAAACTAAAATAATTTTTTGAAAATATAACTGATTTTGAAACTACATATGTACGACTGCTGGAATGAAGACAGCTCTCAACAGTACATGAATCCTATGACACGATGCTAGCGAAGTGAAGAATAAAGATAGGCAATGTATAACATTCTAATCGGAAATCTTAACTTTCAGGGAAAGGGATACTGCGATTCTTAAACGTTAAACTGTAATCATGATAGAAAAAAAGGGGGGAAAAAGAACTCTACATTTATTTGGATAATGGGTAAAGAAATTTTAGAAAGGTAATTATTTGTATATAGAAAGTAAAATACGTTGTTTGGAAAGAGAATTTTAAAAAATGAAATAGTTAAATTTATAAGAGAAATTTGATTACATAAAGTTAGAAAATTTTAAATTTTATTTAAAAGTGAGAAAATTTTAAATTTTATTTAAAAGTGAGAAAATTTTCATATATTTCCATCTTTTAGATTTATGTTTCTTTCTTTAATATTCTCTTTCGAGTTCAATCTCGACTGGGACATTGTTGATTTATATTTATTTGAGGTGTTATTATTTTAGTTGAAATGTTATTGGTTTGAAATCATTTGTTGTATCAACTTGTTTCATGCCTTTTTATGTGTGTTTATTATTTTTTTAAACTTCTATAAAATTTTCTTCAAAATCCAAATCACTATCAAGTGTCATGGCTCTTCCTCAAACCAAATCATGTGTCCCACTACTCTTACATAAGCATTACAAATTAGGCAGTTTCTTTTCGTTTAACACTCGCATGCACCTTAATAAATATGTATGGTTCAAATTCAACAATTTAAAATATATTTTTTATTTAGTATTCAAAAAGTGTATTCTTTGTTAATTTCACAATTCAAAAATCTAAAACATAAAACATTTTAATGAAGTGTACGCTGAGATTATAGGGTAAAAAAAAAGAAATAACTTACAAATTATTATTGACATCATACATAAACAAATCTGTGGGGTGTTACATTTTTGAGGGACAAAAGGAAAAGCAAAAGGTGAAATGGCCCCCAAATGCAAGATTGAATACAACTTTTAAGATAACTAAGAACAAAATTGCAATTATGCAGCAATAAACGCTACACTATAAGCTTCTAGATAAAGTGTTATTCCTACTACATTTGCCAAGATACACGTATAAAAAGTGTGCACTCATACATTATCCTCCAAAAAATAATTCCCAACCTACGACAACCACTTCAATCGATCATTTACACGTTTAATTAATTTATTTTAAAAGTACGACGAGATAAGCATTCTAACACGTTCAATTTTAAAATCTTACTCGGAGAAGCCACTATAGTTTTTCTTATCTAAATAAAAGAGTTCCACGGTAGGGACAAAGGTGAGAGATCTATCACACGCCACCTAGGATCATATGTCCCACATTTCACTTTCTAAAATCATGCTACTTATGATTCACCCATCTCAAAAGCACATCAATTATGGAAAACCAAAAATACACTGATAATTATGGTTTAATTTATTACATTTGATTCCTAACTTTACAAGTCTTCAAGTATATTCATATAAGATGTTATATACTTGCATGTAGATAAACTCTATATGAACCACTAGGCATGCATGATATATGCAGTCCAATTGTTAATACTTTTCACCTGTTTTCTTCATCAATGACCTGAGAAATGACAAACAAGCAATTAAGAAACCAAAAGCTGCACACCCTCCCACTGCAAGAGCTATAGTCTTCTGTGTCTCTTGTTGCCCCACTGATCCTGATCCAATCAAACACACAGTTCATTATTATTATTATTATTAGAATCTTCTGTCTCGAGACATGCACACAACAACAACCATAAGGTGCAAATCTTGTGCAAAAGACACCTCATCCTCCTACCAAGATCCAATGAATCCCTTCATCAACCCCACTTCTAAATTCACTAATGAAATTAGGCTCATTTTTCAAACTAAGAACTTGTACCACTTCACAACAAATATAATATTATACGTCACACATTTACATTGCACCTTTTCACCATATAAAGAAAAACATGTATACTACTTTGCTAAAATCCCTATAAGTTCATTGTGATTTAGCCAAGAAAGCAAAACTGAAAATTGGCATGCATCTTTTACTAATCTCGAATACCAAGTAGGAAATTGCACCAAATAAGGAAAAGAAGATATTTTCTCTGTTACTCTACCTGCAGAAGATGACCTTCCTTCCTTAGGATAAAAGCTGTAGCTAATGAAGCATTTCTGTAGATAAATTTGTGCAGAAACAGAGTCACCACACTGAGCTTTGGCTTGATCCTCAGCACTCTTCACACAATCCCCACAATCATCTTCGGCCAAATCACCCTCACACTGCCCCAACACATAGAGAGACTGATAGCTCCCTGTGTAAAACAAGTTCCCACCATTTTTCACACCACTTTCCACCATACCAAATGCCGAGTCCCTTCTCTCGTCAAACCCTTCATCATCACTATCTTTCTTGGACCCGCAAACCTTGTAAAGCAATTCAGTCTCAGGCACCTGCTTGAACCCAACAATTTCATACCTCAGGTAGCATCCAGTAAGCTGAACTCGCGAAGCTACCACCTTGCCACACAAGTTTTCAAGCATGCCAGGAATCTTGCTCACGCAGTCGTAGCAAGCAGCGTTTGAGAGGTCCCCTCGGCATTGGTACAGACCCATGATCACATTCTGGCCTTCTCCACAGGTTGTGGTGAAAAAGGCCTTTTTTTCAGATTGTGACACCAAAAGATCCAAGAGGGATTTCAGGTTCTGTGAGTATATCCCAGATGGGTCCTGTAGTTTCTGCTCTGCACAGCCCTTGAAAACCAGGTTTGTGTTATCTGCATCTGACATGGGAAGATGAAGGAACCAGAAAACAGTAAAGAAAAAAAGAAATGGGATTCTGATCATACCCATTTGAGGAATTAAACAAAAGGAAGTTCTTTCTTTTCCTTTTTGGTGTGTGGATTTCTATATCTCACATAGTCCAAGGTTGTTTTTGTGATTCTCACTTTTATATAATGTTACCATTGTTGTTCATCTTGAAGTGATGAATCAGAGGTTAATTAAACATTAGCTGGAAGTGGTTTATTCTGTTTCAAGCTGTTCAATGTGATTGCATGAAAATTTTGACTGGAGCGTGTGAAGAAAAAATTGTTGAAGGCATTAACTGAACTTCTAATACTGATAACTTTAGAGTCACAGAAAAACCGTGTTCCAGGTTGCCACCGACTCTGAACTTATGACATATTATATAATATATATATAATCAATTTCAGAAGAGTTTAGTTTAAGATAATTATTAATAAAGTTAATGGTTTTATTACGTTAATTTATAATTGAATGATAAAGGAGAAGAAAATACAAAACTATTAGCAAATAATGTTTAGTTAATCAAAGCCAACTGTTATAAACGTTTCAATCTTTGTAAAAAACTGTAAAAGCAGGAAGTCAAACCGAGTAAGAACAAGATAAATTATATTAATACAAAATATAAAATATATATATATATATATATATATATATATATATTTTAAAATGTAATCATGCACGATATTAAGTGACATGCCTATTTCTTCCTACTATAGGTTATCAAAACTAATTTTCCATTCAAAAATATCTATGGGAATTTTCCATATTTAAAAAGCATTGTGTAACCCAAAACTAAAGTAATTAAAATAATTATTTGTAGCTGTATTCATTAAAATATATTTGATTTTTGAAATAAGGTTAGTACCTTTAATAAATTTTAGTCACGGTAAAAGAAGTATAGTCATCTAAGTTTGTACAAATTCTGATAAAAAAAATAGAGGGTTTGTAGCATGCTATCAATCATTTGTTCAATAAATCTACTTTTTTTAGATCGATTTTATTTTCTATCGTGTAAATAAATCTCAGTTAGATACATAAAAAAGTTCAAACATTTTTTGAATAAAAATATTAAATGAATTAGTTATGTAATGGGGCAATAAATCAGAAATATATTTTTACAATATTGTAAAATTCAAATTTTGATACATTAAAGTTTTAAATCATATTATGATTAATAATGTTAAGGGTAAATTTAAAACGGCATTAAAAATTTTATTTGAGTATGGTAAAACTTTCATTTCAGAAGAATTTTAATTTACGTATAATTAAATTTAAAAAAAAAATCTCTACGAACATAATTTTAGAAATATTTTGAAAGCATGTTCTAAACAAAATATTATTTTTTTCTTTAATATAATTAAAGTAAGTTTTTGGACTTGGTTTAACCTTTTTTTACGTAACTTCTCTTCACAAAGTCTTTTCATCTCTCAACCATATTATCCATTTCTATAAATCCTTTTATACTATTTCTCATCTTCTCCAATAATTAATTAAAAATGTTGTTATCTTAATTTTTTTATTATTTTGATGATTTTTTCTAAGTCCCTAAACGTGTTGATGCATTTTACATTTTTTGTACTGTTTAGAATACAAACAATTTATACATAAGAGAAATTACTTGGCAGGTGATTTTCTTGGTTGGCAGCTGTGTACCTCTGCTCATCTTAATTTCGTTATTAGTTTTCTGCATAGATTATTTGAAAATGGTTAATGTTTAAGTTTCTTTATCATGTGGGGAAAACGTTTTAAATTAATTACATAATAAAGGATAATTAAATTATGTATTAAATTTTAAAAATTCTTAAAACTTTGTCTAATAAATGCAGAAAGCTGTAATTTATATTTGACATTTGTTAAACAATTTTTTTATGAAAAAATGTTAAATGGAACTTTTAAGTTTTTAGACATGTTTAAAATGTTGTTCAAAATTTATTTTTGTAAATTTTCTTTTTGGGATATACAAATTAATAACATGCAATATAAGAAAAAAAGGATTAAAGAGATTTACATACATCACTTCGTCTGACAATCTATATTATATTCAGTTCTTAATAAATATGATTAAGGTTTCATTAATTTATATTAACTTTGCAAATTACAAAAAAAATATAATTTAGACCAATAACTTCTATTTTAAAATGAGCATGATTTAGAATGTGATAACTCTTACCTAAGATCGAGTATATTTTAGAATACAATCACTCATGGCTATGACTGATTATATTTGAAATGTAGTCACTTTTTATTAAGATCGAGTATTTTCTGAAACACAACTACTCTTGGTTAAGATCGATTATTTGTTTGACTACTAAATCTAAGTATTATTTTGAACTACTACTAAATCTAATATTATTTTAAACTACAACCACTCCTACTTAAACTTGAGTAGTATTTGGACAATAGTAACTTCAGACTAAAACACTTTGATTACATAAAAGTTGTGATCTAAATGATTACAAGCTTTGCTCACTAGAGAGAGTTCATTTCCTAAGACAAATATAATATTGAGCACACTTATCTAAATAATTATAAAAGCAAACAATGTTCTTTCTCATAAATACAAGCTTAAGAATTGCTCTATATTACAAGAGCTTGTTCTTGTTCTTACTGAGAGAGTATTGTCAACCTTCATTTTTCACAAAAAGACCTTCTTTAGAGTTACAAAGAAAGGAGTCACCATAAATTCTTTTTGAGTTGTTGTGAGGTTTATGAGCCTTTCTTCTTGTTGACATTCATTTACCATTAATGTGCGTGACTTCTTTGCGAAACTCCTATGATACATGACATGAATTATTAGGTCTAAACAATGTTTTTAGGGCATTGTGCTAGTTCATATAAAGTTGGCTAACTCCATACCACTAGCATTTTGTCTTTTCAGAAGAATTGTTTATGTGGATAAGTTTTAAGCACACTTTCCAAAAGATCATGATGTTGACATAATGTTGTGATATATTCTTGAAAAAAAAAAAGGAAGAAACGAATATTTCCTACACTAATAAACATAAGTTTGACTTAAACATAAAATTCTCAAGGCGTGCGTATGTTAGAAGATGTATACTTATCTATCGTTTATCTAAGAAAAAACTTATTAAACAAAATCTACATATTTAGGTTTGTTCACAAACATTTGTTTAGGCAAATGACTATTAGACAAAATTAGTTTGCATCTTTTTAGGCTAAAAGAAGTCACTTGTGTTTTATGAAACACAATGCTTATAAATATATATTTTACACTCTATTGTTTAAGCACAAAATTAAAAATCAAACAATGGGTCTATTGAACTTTAATCTAACATTATGTAATATAAAGTTCCATGTGACTTTTGATTTTGTTCAAAGCCACTTTGTTGAATCGTTCTATAAACACTTATAGAGATTCTCCTTCTATTGTCAAATATTCATCGATGCAATGAAAGTTAAGTGGTGAGGTTTATTTGTGACAGACTACATGTTTAGTTTTGCTACCGACGTGTTGAATTTTGCTACCGACATGTTAAAATAATATATAAATATGTAGATAGTTGTGTTAATTAACTCAATGTCATCACCTGAGCGACTTAGGAAAAAAAAATTTGTAATGTAGTGTTATCTTGGATGATGTACACATCTATATGTTTATCATAGTCAATAGTTTATTTGTAATGATTGTTTATAGTCTTTTCCAACTTGGAGAGTGGACAATTTTCATGATCTCTTCTATAAATGAGTGTTAATAAGACCTACTTAATGACAATTTTCATAAAATATGATATTATATTTCAATTTCTCTAACCATCATTCTGTTTTGTGTGTAGGTGTGAATAGTTTGAAGATTTCAACTCCTAACTCTTCCTCCCTATATATTTAATATTAGTAAGATGTAAGGTTTATAGATTTTCTTCTAACTTTTTTTTGTATGGATATTTTCCCATCTTAACACATATATATCTTTTTAGTGTTTTGTTTATTTAATTTAACTAATTATGTTTTGAACTATGTGTTTACAGAACACTTATTATTTATTATATTTTTATTTATTTATATCATATTAATATAGTTGAATTTGTCTTAATTGTTTTTATAAAGATTAAGGTCATTAACACCTTATTTGATAAGTTTTTTTTATATTGTTTTATATATATTTTTACTTCCTCATTTCAGACACTCTTTTAATTTTTTTATTGGATGAATATGTTTACAAAAATATTTAAACATTAAAATTAATGATAAAGTCACTTAAAATTTAAATTAGAAAGATAAATATATAATAATAAATAAATTTCTAAGTCATTATAATATTTAATTAGTATCAATATCATTAATATCATTATATATAATGAAGATGTTTTGAATTAGATAATTAGCATAATTAAAAATTTATAACTAATTAAATTTTCGTTTGAAAAATACTTTTTTATTATATCTTGCACAATGTGTTAATATTTGTTTAAAAATATTAAAACAGAAATATTGGATGAAGAATATAAAACTTATTTTATCATATAATAAATATATAAGATATTTTATAATAGCACATTTTTACATATTTTTATTGGTCATACTTTTAAACCTGTTGAACTAACTTTCATCACTAACGATAAGAATAATCAATCTGGTGATTACAAATTTTAAGGATATGTGAATTAAATATTTTTTAAAACAAGTTAAGAAATCACCAGTATTAAATTTTTAAAAACTTTTTTATTTACGTGATTATATTATATAATAAATAATTCAAATATAAAAGTATATAATTTTAATCAACCGTGACACCACTTCAAAATATAGTCTTAAATTTTGTTTATTACATTTAGATATAACCTTTATTTTATTAAATTACATACATTTAACTATAAAATCATATGATGTTAAAAAAATCAAGTTGATACAAATTTTAAAAAAAATGAAGAACTTACATTAATATTTTTAGAAAATTAAAAGATGAAACTGAATTTTGTAAAAAAGAGATTTATTTTTTGAAAAATTAACCTAAATATTTTTATCCAATATTTTAAAAGATTCCCGTGACCAAAATACTGAGAAATAATAAAAGAGAAAAGACCGGTGAAAAGCTTGGTGCAGTTAACCAAGGAGTCCCATTTCTTCTCTTTCTCCCCTCTCACCAAAATCAAAAATTATGATCAGCATTTAGAAATGCAATTCTAACCTTTCTCCCATTTCTTTTTCTAATCTCTATTCCACCTTTTCTGGTGGTTCTCTCACTTTTCTCTCCAGACCCATTCTCTCGCTCTTCTCATTCCTCAGTGGAAAAGCTTTCGATTCTCTCTTTTCTTTCAGTTAAGTTACTCTTTAAAAATTCTTCTTCATCAATTTTCTTCCTTTTGTTTATTCGGTGAAAAGAATATTGTTTATGGTTCGAAACGATTTTCTTTCACTTTCATGTTTTGATTGTTGGAGTGAGCCTTAAGTTTCGGCTTGTAAGATCATCAACATCTGTTTAGTGCGAATACTCGGTTGCATGTTCTTTCTTTGGGAGGTTTTAGTTAGGGTTTTAGTGTGACAGTATGTGTAATGTACATTGTGTTTTTTCAAAATTTAACTCAAGGTTTTCAGTGTGTTTCTGTGTTCTTTCACTCATCTTATTACACTTAAGTTTGTGTGTCCTTTTTTCTCCCCTCATTTTGTATGAGGAGCATGAATCATCTTCACTGTTTCTTTCTCTTTGAATTTCAAGTTTAGAAGTGAAAGATTACAGAGATGGGGAGGTTGAAATATTAACTTGACTCATTGATTCCTTTGATTTGTTGCTGATAAAAAAAATGATTCCTTTGGTATTTTATTGTAAGCACATAAACCTAGAAAGTTTCATATTCTAATGCCTACTGCAGGCTTTCTTATTAGAAAAAAAATATTGATGGTATGGAAAATTGTATTTCTATGTCAGGATTGGTAGTTTTCTTATCATTTAGTTTCTTTTCTTATTTTTTGTCTGAATTTTTACTAATGTACCTGATTTTTTAATTATTGAAAAGCTGAATAGCTAATATTTCAGTGTTCTCCGAGCATCTTCTTTCGAAGTCACAGCCAAAAAATGTTTTGGTCAAATAGCTTAATTTCTCATAAATTGTGTTTTTGTATTTCTATTTTCAGAAATCTTTGAAATTGGGGGGTGTTCATCTGTGGGAAAAGTAATTGCTAGCTGATTATAAATGGCACCAAATAAAAGAGTGTTAGCGGCCTATCGTGCAATGGGAGGTCTTGGAATTGATGAATCGACAGTGAAATCAGCGTTAAAGAAACTTCTCAAAGTGTTTGATAAAAACTGGGAACTTATTGAGGCAGAGAACTATAGAGTTCTAGCGGATGCTATATTTGAGGAGGACGATAATATGGTGTGTTTTCCACTTTATATGTTTTCTCTCTAACTCATGTGAATGCATGTTCTGTTTTTTCTGCATGTTTACTTCCATTGTTGGATCTTATTAAACAGGTGCCCGAACTGAAAAAGAAAGTCCAGTCTGACGATGTACATAGCACTCCTCATCCTTTGTCTGACCAGGAATATGAGACAGAGTTTGAAGAGGCTCAGATAAATATTGAAAGAGCCCAACCTTTAAAAAGGTTGCGATTAAGAGGCCAAGAGAGTCAGCCTTTGCATCCTCTGACTAACAGTACCACCAGCCCTCCTTCAAAAAGGCCTAAATTAGAAGATAATACACTACACCAGGGTTCTTCTGGGAAGAAACCTCAAAACAAACCAGAATCATCTGATGGGAACCTAAGGATTGAAGCACCGCCACTTCGACCACCAGATGACATTGTTGACAAGGGAAAGCAACCTGCATCAACTCAAGTTTTGCAAAGAGGAAGAAAACTTACCTCTGGAACATCGTCCCCATCCACACCATCCAAAGAACCAACAATTGAAGCTGGGAAGTTTCTGTTGCCAAACAACATGATGCCTCGTACTCAGGCACTTATCATACCCAAGGATGAGCCTGTTGATGAAGTGCCTGATTACGAAATGCCCATTGCAGTGATTCCTCCTGGTATTGGATGGATTATTCCCCTCATTGATTTTTTTTTTTCTTTTTTTCTGTTGTGTTTAGTGGCATGGCACATTTTTGCAACTGCTATGTTTGGATTATAGTTTGCAAAACGTGGCTTCCCTCGTCTGACAAGCAATTTTTTTCTCACTTCCATTCAGCCCAAAAACATTTTCAAACACAATCTAACCGTGGTTTGCCAAACATGTTAGTTGTGGTTGAAACTGTATCTGTACTCACCAAATCTCAAGGTTTGGAATTTGCAAACTGCAGCCAAGTATGGTGCAGTATTTGCTTGTTAGTATTGTGTATTAGAGGGTAACTGTTTTCTTACATAAGTACTGGAAAAATCTTTAATGCTACCGTTCCTCACAAGAATATAGAAGACAATTTGCAAATTTATTTTGGTGTTTGCATAATTGCAATTTGCATTACATTTGTTTTCAATTCAACTGATAGAAGTAAGCCACTGGCCACTCTATACGCTCTTACTTTCATAAAAATAACCAAGTATTTGTTGTTTTATGGCTTCTAGATCTGATTTTTCTCTACACATGCATAACCAGGGTTATTTCTGTCTCAAATATTTTTTAATAACTATGTTGTCATTTTTTAGTTATTATGTTGCCAACTAACATTCATTATGTGAAGAGTTTTTTAATTGTTTTTCTTCCTCTCAGAACCGTCAAGTGAAAGGGACTCGTCATTGAAGAATGGTGTAGCTGGAAAGCATGCTAGCCATGTTACTGTGACATCATCAGAATGCAGGGATGGAGTTAGGAATGAAGATGCCATTCCTACCTCAAATGAAGAAGCCACTTGTAATGTAGAGATAGCCTCATCAACTCTTGGAGAGGTAAAACTATCTTTGAGCTGCAGCTCAGCACTTTGGGGATCAAATTTTCACATGCCTAGTCAAGATGAACTTATAGAAATGATGGAGGAGAAATGCCTGCGTTCATATAAAATTGCTGACCCAAATTTCTCTGTTAAGAAATTGTTGAGGGATCTATGTGATTGCATGTTGAAATTCAGAAATAACTCTAATAATGATCCAGAAGAAGGTTCTATACTAAGATCCAATGTTGATGTCTCGGAGGAACCACAAGATGTCTCGAAGGAACCACAAGAACCTGGCACACTGAGTGTGGTAAGAAACAAAGATTTGGACATGGTTTCTCATGTTTCAAATGAACCCATCAATGTTAATCCTTCTGCTGCATTGGCTTCTCCCCGAAGTTTCTGCTGTCTTGCTGACCTGAATGGTGTGAACGATGCTGTCTTGGGTTCCAAGATGGACGAAACAACGAATGATTTTTCACAACGTAATGTCAGGAAGGAGCTGGAAGATTCTATCTCTCCCAATTCACATAGTTTAGTGGTTGTTCCGCAGCATCAGCTGACAGCTGATGATATGAGGTCCATTTATGATGTTAGTGACCTTACAAAAGGAGAAGAAAATGTTGAAATTCCTTGGGTGAATGAATATACTAATGATTTCCCACCATCTTTTAACTACATACCCCAAAACCTTGTGTTCCAAGATGCTTATGTTAACATTTCTCTATCACGTGTTGGCAGTGAGGACTGTTGTTCAACTTGTATGGGCAATTGTGTCTTGTCCATACCCTGTGCTTGTGCAAATAAAACTGGTGGTGAATTTGCATATGGTTCACAAGGCCTACTGAAGGAACAATTCTTGGAAGAGTGCATTGCCATTGGTCGCAATCCTCAAAAACATTTCTTTTATTGCAAAAATTGCCCACTTGAAAGATTTAAGAATGACGGTGGCTTAGAACCTTGTAAAGGACACTTAAGGAGGAAGTTTATTAAAGAATGCTGGAGCAAATGTGGCTGTGGGAAACATTGTGGAAATCGGGTTATCCAGCGAGGAATGACTTGCAAATTGCAGGTTGGTGTTTAAGTAATCCTTTCACTTGTAAACAAATGGTTTTTTCTTCCATGTTGATGAACAATTTATTTTCTTAATTTATATCTTTATTGGGTGTTGTGAAACTGCTTTATCTAATAAATCTATGAAGCATAGGTGTTTTTCACTTCAGAAGGTAAAGGATGGGGTCTTCGTACCTTAGAGGACCTGCCTAAAGGTGCATTTGTATGTGAGTTTGTTGGAGAAATTTTATCCATTAAAGAGTTGCACGAGAGGAACATGAAATGCACTGGAAATGGGAAACATACATACCCAGTACTACTGGATGCAAATTGGGATTCAGGATATATGAAGAACAAAAAAGCTCTATGCTTGGATGCAGCTTCGTTTGGCAACATTGCTAGGTTCATCAATCACAGGTATTGTTATAAATTTGTCTCCCAAGTTTCGGGAATAGGCAAGTGGACAAGAAATATATTGAACCAATTATGAGCCTCAAAATGTTGAAACCCAACAGCTTTAACAATGGTTACCATGTTTTAAGCAGACTAGCTTTTCCCTTTATAACATGTCTATGAAAATGTCAGTTTTTTCTCGGTAAAATTTCTTACTACTATATTTCTATTGACATTACTTGATCGTGCTGTTTATTGATGTTGAGAAAAACTAAAGACAAATATTCATTTATATAGTTGTTCGAATTATTATTTGTATAGCCAAATATATTTACATTCATTTTTGAAATCTGATGCTTCATAAAAGGAATATGCAAGCTAATCATAATAAGACAATTGTTGTGGGTGGTTGGCTTTCAGGAAAATGTCATCAAATTTGGTAATTATTTATGATTTATATAAACAAGACAAATAACTTGAGTTTCATTTTGATGCATGTCACTTTGGGGTATATGTCATTAAACTTAATTATTTATGGTTTATACTAACTTGAAATTTGACTTTAATGCAGGTAGTTCACATTGTTTGTAACGCACGCCCTTCTAATTATCAGAGGGGAAAACATTTTTCAAATAACTGTTATGAATAAGAAATATTTTGTGTTAGATAAAATGTGCAATAGAAGAGCTCCAACAGAATTAGGTTAGGGTGGTCGAATAATTTAATCCAAGTACAGAGTAATAATTGCATGGGAATAAACTGTACCTTTTTCCATTGGAATGATTCAGATGTTTGATTGTGTATGAAGATAGTTTGATACTTGTCATTATGTTCTTTGTAGTTTCAACTTTCATTAAAGAGTGTCTAAGCAGACATTTGGCACATTACTTGGAAATTGAAAATTTAGAAAAAGTTATAGTGATTATATTTCATTTTTCCAGATGTTTTGATGCAAACTTGGTTGAGATCCCAGTTGAAGTTGAGGATCCTGGTTGTTATTACTATCATGTGAGAAGTTATTAAATCTTTTAGTTTCATCTGTAGATTTTAGTAGCTTTTTTTTTTTTTGCATGGTGGACTATTGAATATCTTTCTTACTGATGCTTTTGTGTTAAAATGTGCAGTTTGCTTTTTTCACTTCTAGAAATATAGAAGCATATGAGGAGCTAACGTGGGTGAGTAAGTTTGTTAACGTAATATAAATATCAATTCTTTGTGGTGCATATCAATTGCCCTTTTTTGACTACCAAGCATGATAGCAATGACTATCGAAGTCGAGATAATTTTTATATATTCATGGTAGAAATTTTTTGGTAGTTTTGTAGGTGCTGGCTTAACCAATGCTATGTAATATAATGTTTGGTGAACGGTTATGTGAATATCTTTAATTTTTTGTCTGGCTTGTTAGTGTCTCTTTTTTGTTCAAGCAGGGAACAAATTAGCATCAGCTATCAAGGTTGAGATAATTTGTTTTATTCATTGCAGAAATTATTTGGTAGTTTATGGCTATTGAATTAATTGGGTAGTTGGCAGACCATTGAGAATGGTTATACTGATTTGTGTCTTCTCGTTTTCTGTAGTTCACTTTATGCAAAATCATTTAATTAATCTTGGAATCAATTTTTCTCTTTAAAAGCTAATGTGTTTCTGCAGGATTATGGCATTGACTTTGATGATGATGATCATCCTATCAAGCTGTTCCAGTGCAATTGTGGTAGTAAATTCTGCAGGCATATGAAGAGATCAAACAGTAAGTTCATTCTGCAGCTATTGTATCACTCATCTGCAAATTTCTTTTCACTTTCCAACACTAACAATGTGATCCTTCATCTTTTATTTGTGCTTTGACAATTCCTATCTTAATGCTCACCAATTTGTTGCAGTATTTTCTTTTGTATAGTCTGTTTCATATTTCAGCGCCATAAGCCCAGCCTATAATGATAATTATAAATATAAAACTCCTCTCTGTTTTGGTTTGGGGTTCTATTGGATAGTTGCTATTCTTCTTTCAGCACGTCAGTATCTGATCTGGGTCATTTAATATGGAACTATTCTTCTTTCAGCACGTCAGTATCTGATCTGGGTCATTTAATATGGAACCATATTATAGTTATCGAAATCTAGGTCCAGTTTTGTTTCCTGATATGATTTTGTACTCTTAGGAATCATATCCTCTGCAATGTTATACTTCAGAATGATATTCCCATAAGCATGTTTAGTTGGTATTCAATAATTTAAGATAGAGTTAAAATTTGTTAGTTAAAAATTGAAAGAGGAAAAGAAAGCTAGAAGAATGCAGTGAGAATAAGTAGTTATTGTAGACAATGGCTTTCATATCTGGGGCAATATGAGATACCTACACCATTTTCATGAGGGTGTAGTTATTTCCGTAACTTCTCAGAATTCTCGGGAATGAAAGGAGACGTGTAATAAACATCCCCTTGGTATTACTTTAAAAAAGATAATGTGGAAAGCGTGATTTTTAATTGAAGAATTTTTAGGTTGTTCTCTGCTTTCATAACGTCATGCTTTATGCAGCTTTTTCTAGTAATTAGACTCTGCACATTTACCTTGCAAAGTAAACTTTTGAATTTACTTAAGCTGCTTGCTTTATTGAAAAAGTGATGAGGCAACTTGCTGGCTTTCCTTGCTGTGCACATACCTTATTTTCTGCTTAGTTATTTTATCATGGATTCTGCCGCAAATCTAATCCAATTCTAATGGATGTGGTACAGATATTGATTGAATCCCTTATGAACAAAACTAGGATTTTAGAATAGATTTGAGCTTTTGATATACCCAACAACATAGTCGGGGAATGAGCTCATTAGTGTGATTAGAAGTTAAAAATAGTTAGTTAGGAACTTGGCTGCCTATCTTCTTAAGGATCATAAATCTTTTGCCCATATGAGTGCTCTATTTGTGTGACGACAAATTTTTGTTTGTAGCAACTTTATGCTGGCCTATATTGCTGTTTTCAAAACAACTTTAATCGACAGTTTGATTCGAGCATTATGCAAAACTCATTTCTGAGGGGTCATGGAGGAATTATGGTGGATAAGACATGTTAATGAGTGGGAAACGATGAATCATTTGGATGCATGTTAATGGTAGAAAACTATGTAGCAAGTATGGGGGGCTTTTTGTGGCTATATATTTTCTTTATTCAACTATTTGAGGTGTGTTTGGTATGAGCCTTCGTTCTTATTGTGACTTGTAATGTCGGTAATGAATTCCAGTTTTTTTCGTATGTAGGATCTAATAGATCTGCGTCAATTTCCGGATGATAAGTCCTTTCTCCGTAGAGCCAATTTTGATGTCTCGCCGCGCTTCGACGAGTTGTGGTGCCTTTTTTTTGGTTAGTGGATGGTTGACATTTTGTACAGATCTTTGAAAATTATTATGGGCATTCATGGCCTACGAAAGTAAAGACCGAAGTGGAGGTTAGCCACAAAAAAAGACGGTTAGGCAGTAGTGGAGGTGAATATGTAGTTTATAGCTGTAGCGCATGTAGGGCTTCGAAATCTCCTGTTAATATTAACGTACTATGTGTTGGAATTTCATGTTAGAATTATATGGCTTTTGTTTCAAGTTATTATTGATACTATTTTGTTGCAGCACTTTGTTTATCTGATATCATTACATTGTATCACTTTTATCTCTTTTTCGTATAGAAGGTCATACGAATGTACTGCACACCTAGCATCGTTGTATCGGTAAGCAAAATATTGCTAGTGTACTTGAAAGATGGGTGGTTTTGTTTTTTTGTTTTTTTTTTTCTAAATAAATTGATTTTAATTTCAATGTAAATAATTTTACGCAGTGTAATTTTTATATAATTTTTGTAGTAGTGTTGATAACAGTTGCTATATGTCATCTTTGATAAGAGTTGCTATATATCATCTTTGATAAGAGTTGCTATATATCATCTTTGATAAGACATACAATTTGGGCGTTTTAATTAAATTTATTAATTGTTTAATTCTACTGGTTAATCTTTTTGGCAATGTCATTGGTATGAGATATATATGGGATATTTTTATTGTATTCGCGCGCAGTAGGAAATAGCAGATGTTTTTCGTCGGTTTTGACCGGGGGCTTAGAGAACTATGGATGACACTGTAAGCTGAATGGATTTATATAGCATTATAAACTAATTCTTGGAGCTTCATAGCAAGAGCTCAATATAACATTCTAGTAGAAGTGCTATACACTTGCATCAATGGAAAAGAAACATGTCCGTTGATGGGTGATTTTGCTTTTCACTGATGTCTATTTTACAAATACCGGTGTAGCTGATGATAGTGATTCCCTTCCGTGAGGCCTGCAAAGGATTTGGTGCTCGGAAGTAGAAGGCATGACCGGTCTAATGCCCCCTGGGTTCAGAGGAAAAAGGATTTTGTAGTAACCATCCATAATTTCTGTAAAATTGCAAGTAGCTGCCACCTTCGGAATCTGTCAATGCACGAGATTACAATCAACATTACACAACCTTAGACAATCGAAAATCCTTACAATGAGGACGTTATTGCATGCATATACCTGATAAATGTCACGCATGTAGGCATGCAGATTGGTATACTCAGAGAGCTTCTTCTTGGTGCATTTAAACAAGACATTGTATGCAAGATCAAACCGAATGAGAGTAGTAAACAGACATATATCCACAAGGGTCAATTGATCTCCACACAAGTAGCGGGAATTAGCCAAGTGATCCTCCAACTTGTCCAGTGTACAAAACAACTCATTCACCGATCTATCATACGCTTCTTGGCTCTGCGCAAACCCACACCTGCAAATCCAAAAATTCTCAATTCAACACACCAGTAACAATTGCCATCTCAACATTCAATTCTAAATTCCCCGCTTACCTATAAACCCCGTTATTCACATTGGGATATATGATTCGATACCATTCCTCAATCTGTTCCTTCAATTGGGGTGGCGAGAGATCCATTTCTGGGTTCCCTGCCACGCTATTCAACCCGGAATTGAACAACTGAATAATATCGTAGCTCTCGTTGCAGACAACGTCCTTCGAACCCTTATCCCACAACATCGGCACCGTCGATCTACCATCGTACCCACCTCTCCGAAGCCCATAAACTTCCTTCAATGTTTTGCACCCGTTCGCCTTATCCAAACTCGGCCCAATCGAACCCGAATCAGCCCCACCCCCCCGTCTGAACTCCCACGACCCGTCCATCCCCGGCGACGCGACCGACACGGGCACGGCCTCTTCCAACCCCTTCAGCGCGCGCACTATCAGAGTCCGGTGGGCCCACGGGCACGCCAGGCCCACGTACAGGTGGAGGCTTCCCGGAGAAAGAGAGCCCAAGTATCGGAATTTGGAAGCGGGCCTCGAATACCCGCCGGAGGGATCGGAGGGAGCGAGCTGGGACATCATGAGCCCCCACGCGGAGTTCCAGGCGGTGCGCACGGTGGCAACGAGGATCCCCGGCGGAAGAGACTGGCCCCATAGCAATTTTGTTACCGAATTGAGCAACGATGAAGATGTGAAGTTTGAATTGGTGTTGTCATTGTTAAGTGACATCCTTAGGCTTCGACGGATGTTGTGGCGGGAAGCTCTCGGCGGAGGATTCACCAGGAGAAGGGAAGAAGAAGAAGAACAACTAGTGCACGACGACATCGTTTTCGAGCAAGGTCCTTCCAAATGCAGATGTTTTTAATATTATTTTCCCCATTTTTTCTCAGAATAAATTCCAGCTCTCAAATGTGTTCTAGAAATTGATTTTTATGAATGTTAATATTGACACATTTAAAAATTTAGTTTTACAATGCTCATCTTTTGAAGGGAGATGATTTTTTTTGTTATTCACATCTCTACTAAAATTAGAACGCGGCCTTTTAGTATTTTTTTTTCTAAAATACGCTTTTTTTTATTAAATGATTTTCTTAAAAATTAGTGAGATTATCGCATTTGATAATCTCGTTTTTTTTATTTAAAACCCTGTTTAGTTCTTATACTTCAGAGATTTTGTTTTTTTTTTCCTATAATATTATTTTAGTTGTTTTAGCTCCAAAATATTGTTTTGCACTTTTGTATATAACGCAATAGCTGTTAAAATTGTTTTTTATGTTAGTATGGTCTATCAAGTGGTGAGCATGATGGAGTGTTACCTTACTATCTCCCCATGTGTCATCCAAATTGTAACAATGTGGATACAAAATGTTATTCATTTATTTATTGTTTTTGTAATTATAATTGGTATTACCTGACAAGAAAAAAAACACGAAAAGGAATTAATTTTTTTGTTTATAAATTAAAGTTAAGTTGACATCCACTCTTTTTATTTATATTTGTAACTTAAAAAATAGTTTATTATGCAATTTTTGTTTGCAAAACTAGGCATACAAACCATTTAATATATAAAGTTTACATATATTTTTTAATTGAATATCAAAATATTAACAAAAGTTTAAATAAAAAAATTAAAACATATAATATAATCTAAAATACAATCTAAATTATGTTATAATAAAAAAATATTTAAAATGAAATTTGTTTGAGTTATATAAACTTTATTTATTTTTTCTAAATGACATGCCATCTTTTTCGTATAGTTAATTTTGTGATTATTACTGTCAATGTTAACATTAATTAAAAAGCCTACAAAGCATTTAAAAGATAAAAAAAAAAAAATTATTTAAAAGAAAATGTAAAAGTATTACTTCATAATATCATATTTTTGTTTAAAAAAATACACATTTCATTTATGTAATAAACTTATTAAATTATATTTTTTTTATGTCATTTTATATTTAGTAACTATATTAAATTTAATTTACCAAAAACGTCTCATTTTCATAAGCTCACAACTTATAAGCTAGGAATTTATGACCTAGTAGCTAACTTACTAAATGTCACCAGTGAGATAATTTTGCCAAAGAGACCTTACATGGAGGGAAATGTTTTAAATTTTGTGATAATATTTTAAAAATTTACAAAATTAATTTTTAAAATATATCATTATGAAACTAAATTCGAAAATTTGATTTAAGAGAAGTGTTTTTTTTTTTTTTAAATATTAAAGAAAACCACAGTAGAAAGTAAGAAAATAGAGTAAATAACAACTGCGAAAAGAAAACAGTGTTCGGAGTCTGTTTTTGTTGAGCCCAACATGAAAAAGCCCAGCCCATGCAAAACCTAAAACCCTATTCGTCTCACACATATATAGAGAAGGTTACATTGGTTTGAGAAGCCATTGAGAGAGAGAGATGTCGAAGAGAGGGCGCGGAGGATCGGCGGGGAACAAGTTCCGCATGTCACTGGGTCTGCCAGTGGCGGCGACGGTGAACTGCGCCGACAACACGGGGGCGAAGAACCTCTACATCATCTCCGTGAAAGGGATCAAAGGTCGTTTGAATCGTCTTCCTTCGGCCTGCGTTGGCGACATGGTCATGGCCACCGTGAAGAAGGGGAAGCCCGATCTCAGGAAGAAGGTGTTGCCAGCTGTCATCGTTCGTCAGCGCAAGCCCTGGCGCCGAAAGGACGGTGTTTACATGTACTTTGAAGGTACCTTCATTCCTACTGTTCTCCTCCCTATTGCACTTCATTTCGTTTGTTTTTTCATAGTTCTGTTTTGTTACGTGTTGCTTCTGCATTTATATTACGCTGAGTGCCCCTTTCTTCGATTTGGCTTTCTCACTGCGAAGCATATAGCTGTGAAATTGCCAGTTTTAAACAGCATGATGTGTTCTTTTTCTTTGCATTGTGTTACCTGTCTGCTGGTAAATCCCTTCATTCAACCATATATTTCTTTGACTTGAGGGGTAATTAATTCTTAGATATACCGAATTTTTTGTATATACCTATTGTTGTGGATTTCCCCTTGCAATGACTTTTTAGTTTAAGTTTCAAGATTTATTAGAAAGTTATTGCTCAGATTTTTTTTTGTTTTAATTGGGTCATCCGTGCTTATGTTTTTTCATGTTGTGTTTCTGCAGATAATGCCGGTGTTATTGTCAATCCCAAGGGAGAAATGAAAGGTAATATTAGCTTCGTTTTCTGTTATGTTTGCATGATAACAAAATGCACTGCATGTTTAGGCTGTTATGAGCATGCCGCCACTGATATTTTTAGGTCTAAAAAGTTATAAAGCTGTAGATGATATTTGCCTCCATTTTTGCTTTTGGCCTTAGTAGCTGCTTGTACTTGTAGTAAATTTGGTTTCACTTTTGAAATTTTAGGTTCTGCTATCACTGGTCCAATAGGAAAGGAGTGTGCTGATCTGTGGCCAAGGATTGCTAGCGCTGCAAATGCTATCGTTTGAGTGGGAATTACTGTTTTGTTTTCTCCTTGTAGAACTTAAATTTGCCTCAGATTTTGTTTTAGCTTGAAATTGGATTCCAAGTGATACAGTTTTTTTATCTTTTCGTAACTTGTCAGGAAGAAACCTTTTGGAAGAGACGAGATTAATCGGTAGCTGAAAATTTTGTTATTGTTTCTTGACCCACTTTTAATGTGTTTTATCTGTTGTTTGACCTATTGTTATGGCTTCTATATATCATTGTTTTGATTTAGTGTTAGTTACAGAACGAAAGATGATTGATATTAGTTCAAAATTTGATACGATGTAAGACACATTGAGAAAGAAATTTGTCGTGTCAATTCTAACTCGTACAAATGAAGGTGGGTGTGAAATGGCAGTTCTAATTTGAATAATGTAGTTATTTTGTATAGATGAAAGAGTGAGAATGGTAGTTGAGGACGATTGAGATAGGATAAATACATGCGTAATTAGACAAATATTTTAGATTCAAAAGAAAGCAAATTTGAGGTATTTTGAAGTAATTGTTGAAACTAGGTTTCAGTCATGTTTTCTAATTTATAATATAGGATTAAATAGGTTGCAGAGATGGATTGTAATTGGGGATGTGAAGGTTGGGTGTAAATAAGTTGGGTGAAGTAAAGATTTTGTTTAATAGGTTAAGTCTGCCAATGTATTTTGTTTTCTAATTTGATCTTGTACATAGCTCTTTTTAAGTGTTTTAAATCTTTTTTAAAGATTGGAATTTTGTGGGAAATAGGTATGTTGTCTCTTTTAGTGGATATTTGAAATATTTTTACCTTTTCCTTTTTGATTCCTTAATCTAATTTTTATCATAATAATTAACATGTTTTCTATTATATATAATAAGGTAATATCAGTATAATTATTTGAATCAAACTGATGTTCTTTTTTAAACGTTCTTGATGTTGTCGTATGTTTTAACGGAGACTTCAATAGTAGAAGTGTTTAGAAACCTCAAACTCGTTTAAGTATTATATTTATTTTTAAAATGCGAGTCAGTAATATTCATCAATATTAACAATGAATAATGGCATAATCGTTTCATTCCTTTTTTTTTTTTTAAACAAAATGAGAAATTTAATAAAATCCCTTTTACCATTCAAAATACTATTTTAGATATTTTTCGCTTTGATTCATGTTTTATAATTCTTATCTCGGTCTTTTTATGTTTTAAACATTACTCAATATGATGCTTTAGTTAATTTTATACAAACTGCGTTAATATTTTTAATGAGAATTAATTTCGTTCTACAGTTGTTAAAAATTGGTACAACGTATAAAACTAACTTTATACTTACATTATCGACCCCTACGAGATAGAAAGTTAATACATGAACAATTTGAATATGTGTGGTCATCTTGAACCTTTGGGTAGTAAGTAAATTTTTTCTTACAAGAAAGCGGGTAAGCAATAGACAAAGGTGCAATGGAATGAAGCAATTGAATGAATGGCCATAATCAATGACTCTTATTTATCATTTTCCCTTTTTCTTTCTTCTCTCTTCTTCCTTTTCTCCTTCTCCTTATGTAAAAAATAACAGAAGGACCACTTTGAATTTTAAAACATAACAGGATTTGCTTAAAACATAAGAACGAAAATGCTATTTTTTAGTGTATATTATATTTCACTTCTCACGTTTTAATTGGAAAACAATCCCATTGAACTTTATTATGGGTATTTCAGTTTATGAAAAGTGCATGATAAATACCTATTTTATATAACTGAATTGTATTATAAATAATACTTTTGAATATATAAACTATATTATAGTTAAAAGTTATAATAAATAAACATATTTAAAATTATGAATTATATTTTTGACGCATGGTAAAAAATTTATGTTATTATATGAATTTATGTTTGACTATTAATTTTATTTTAAAAAATTAAAATTATTGCTAAAATAAAAACGAAACGAATACATTGAGAGAGACTAACAACTAGCTATTTTAATAATTACATAATTTAATGTTTATAAATAGAGTACTAAATAACTTTTATATATGTGATGGATTTTAAAATAATTTTTTTGGATTAAGTAGATTGGTTTTGGACTTTTTTTTACTAAAATCTGTAACTTTTTAAAATGATATTTGTTTAAAAGTAAACTATATTTTATTTATTTAATAAAATGATAGAATAAATTGGATAATTATATAATAATAATAATTATTTTATTATCATTAATATTATTTAATAATCTAGATCAAGTTTTGTTAAATCTCATTCAACCTAGTGTCACCTAACTTATAAAAGACTGAATTAAGTTGGATTTGATCTATGAAAAAAGAAAATCCAATTAGATTGAATTATTGGATAATTGGACTCAATGAACCCCTAATAATACTTTAAATTTGTAATAGTATAGTTTAATTTTATTTTTACTAATCTCTTTTAATACATTAATTATTTAAAGATAATTTTAAAAATATAATAATTACAAACAAATATAATATTGTTAACTAATTCTTTTAATAAATATGAATTAATTACTAGTCTCTTATATTCAAGAATGAGAGAGTGCATAAATATCATTTGACATTTTTTCATATTTCTCTTGCTTCTATCTTTTATGTTAAATAGTGTGAATCTATCATTTTCTTCTCCATGTGCCAATTTGAGTTTGCTGCTACTTTTCTTTTGGTTGGGCCTATCAAAACCAAGAAAGAAAAACTACATCCTTTCATTTGTTGCCTCCTTTACACTTCACAACCTCACGGAATTTGTGGCCTCCATTAAACTTCGATCTCATCCAAATTTCTGAACCCAAAATATGTATAAAAAATGAGAATAAAAATACTATTTTTCTTTATCTCATATAGAATAATAGACCCTTTATCACATTTGTTTCATCCAAAAATAGGAATCTGCTTAATACAACTGTGTCTACTTATAACTAAAAACAAAGTATACAAGTGAAATGTATATATAGATTCCGTAGAGTTGAATCAGACTTAATTTCAAATTGTAAGGTAACATTTCCATTTTAGTTAAAGAATTTCCTAGAATTGTGAAACCGTGACATGTGAAAACTGTCATTGGTTCTGCTTTGGAAGAATATTGGCATTAAGAGGACCTAGGCCATGCATTAGTTTTCTTTAGCATCAATTAGGCCATTTTACACCCTTACCATATTATCTGCCAAGAAGATGGATTTGATTGAATGAATGTTAAGTTTTAATTATTATCTCTAATTCATTTGAAGTGCCTATTGTTAAGGTTTGTTTGAGCATATAATGTGATAGATTTTTTCTTCAATTCCATTTCACATCAACATGTTGGTGAGTTTTACTTCAACAAGAGGCAAGGTAAAACAAATCGTTTAGTTAGTAATTTGTAGCACTCTCCATCAATCCCAATCTGATTGCATTGCTTAACTAAGATTCTAACAGACTCCTTTCATTTTGTACCTATCAGTAAGTTATATCTGCCATAACTACTTTTGATTCTGAAATTCTACATCACTGATATAACAAATGAAAGGAAAAATTACAAGGGATGATATGTTATAGTTTATGAATATAGGAAGGAAATTTGACAAGCAGAAAGAACTTTGGAGTAACCTTATCACATGTATGCTTGTGACTAACATTAACATGGTAGTCTGAATACGAATTGTATGTGGAACTTTGACGAATTATCCACATGAATGTCATTATTCTCTGCTTTCAAACTTTCACTTTGATAAAGGTCTGAATTCTAAAAGCTAAAGTAGGATTGAATTTCTGAATAAAAAATGGATGAGGATAAGGACGTAGGAATATCTTTTCTATGCTTTACTTTGGCGAGACACGAACATCTTTTAACGTAAATTACATTCAAGTTTTCCTTATTATACCTTTTGATGCGTGTAAGCATGTCAGCATGGTATGATCTGTACCTCAAATGTGACTTGGAATTCATTCGGGAGTGTTTTATTTGCGGTGTGGACGTGTGATGATGCATGCTTTTTGAAGAAAGAAGAAAAGGGTAGTGAAATTCTGATCTGGTTACGTAGGAATTGCGTGTAGCTTTGTGTGAGAACCGACCTGATTCTAGTACACCCTCGTAGAACCATCCTAGGAAACTTTGCCAAATCCTAGAGTAAAACACAAGATAATCACAATAAGATTGTTCTTCAAAAGGTGCTTTGGAGCCTTGAACACACCCCATTGATGTTACATCACTAATAGGGGACACCCTTTAATCCATAAACGATGCTGGGACCATTGTGACTGTGGAAAGGTAGAAAAGTAAACTTTGATGACTGTTCATGATAATGTTTTCCATCCACCACACATCACAAAGTGCCACTTCCTCATTGCCTTATGGACACTTAAAAAGCCTCTCACCTATCATGCTTCCTCCTCCCACACTACCATCCTTCCATTCTCTCTTGAATTCTCACTTCACACAATGAAAGTCTCAAGGGTGTATAGCTTTCAAAGGGATCAGTTCATCAAGTTTCATAGGAAAACAAGAGTGACCTCTTCAGTTACACTTGGTAATGTCCAAAGAAGGGCACCACTTGGGTGTTTCCCTCCATCATGCATTTTGAGGCAAGTTCTTTACAAGTTGAAGAATCGGTTGAAGCAAGCTTTGGTTTGGAAAAGGACCAGTCCACAGTATACCTATGATTTTCGCAGCTATTCTCTCAACTTTGATGATGGCCTTTCAAATGAACATATGCCACCTCGTTTTTGTTGATTATCATATATTTTCTCTTCTCTGAGTAATGAATAAATTGATCTGTAACAGTTTGTTGTTGTTCTATATATATATATAGATAAAATACTCCTCAAATTGCATAATTGTAAATTGACTCTTCAGATATTTGTAATCCAAATCCAATCTTTATTTTTCTTTAGTCATGGTTGAAACTTGGAATAACCATTGTATCATCATCTTCATTCAGTCTCTTGCATTGTAAAGTTATGTAACTATTCTCAATAGATTATATAAATTGACAAGCTTTTTTGGCTAGTTATTTATTACCTTCCAAATGATCATTTGGATGAGCTACAGTGCTGCATATTCTTGTTTCTGACATGACTCATATTCTTGTTATGAACTTTTTTTAATTTCATTTTCATATATGGATGTGGAAATTAGTAACACAAAGAGGAAAATATCCAAAATCATCAACAGTTCAATACTTCAGTTTTTTTTTTTTTCTATACAAAATAACTTTAAAGAGTGATCAGAGCTTCATAGATTTGTGATCGGATGATACAAGGAAATATGATCTTAACATCTTTTTCACACTGAATTTGGATGGTTAAAATAAATTGTCAGTGGGGTACAGAAAACTTCACCAACCTGTTAAACTATTTGCATCTTAGAGTGTAAGTAATTGAGGATCAAATCAACTATGCATAAACAATTACTAAAATTCATGCTTTTTGCAACGATTTGTTTGTTCTTGTGTGAGACCACAATCTGTGCCACTGATGACGGCCATAAATTCTTATTAGATTGAACAAACCACCATTTTAATTTGTTATATAGTTTATAGTATTGTTATATTGGGTTTTAAATTTAATTTTTAAAAGTGTAATTCATCACTTACGTTAATTCAAATAAAAAACAATTACTGTGATTCAAATGATGAGCAAGTACATTATTATAGTTATTGGTGTCTGATAACTCATTTCATGAAGAAACAGTACATTGAATTATTAAATGTCATTTAGAGTTTTCAATTTCAGGGTGTGAAGGTCAAATTCACACATTCTCACTGTACAAATGGCTGTCATTTAATTATCCCATTATTCATCTGAAGCTTTCCAATGGCGTAGGGATCACTGTTGTTGAACTACACAAAATTTGTAATGTCTTGGGTGAGTTTTTATTTTATATTTTCAGATGATTGAAACGATGAAACTGTGTTTTGTTCAACCATTTTTTAATTAAAATTCATGAAATGTACGAATAAATTTAGACTAATAATACACGAAAGAAAAAGAAAAAAAATGATGAAAATTAAAGCAAAAAGAATATATTAGGTACCAACCAGCATAATGTTTTGGCATGTTTCGTAATTGTGTGGACTAAATTATTTCAAAAGGACTAAAGAGGTTGAGTTTCATCAATAAAACTTTGTGGTTACGCCATTAAAAAGGAGCATCACAGTACCTATAACATGTAAAGGGTTATGTTACTGTATATGCTTATAATATAGGCAATGACTATGATCAATAATTTATGAAGGATTTATCATAAAAGAAAATTTCTGAAACATTAATACATAAAAATAATTAAATGTAAAATGATAATTAGGTGTAGCCTATTAAGGTGTTGCGGGTTAATTTGCTTCGAATTGTAATCAGAAAGTAATTCAAACGATATTAAGGTAAAAGATATTTTTTATTATTAGGTTTGGTTTTAATTTAATATAAAATTTAAATCAAACTAAAAATTCAATTTGAATTAATTTTAAGATTTTTGTTATTATAAAATTGTTAAATATTTTATAAAATATTATAAATTATCAAATAAATAAATATGGTGCAATCTTTTTAATAATATTAATTATATTTATAATTTAAAATTTTTTCTCATATCCATAAATAAATTACATAGTTTTGCTGTTAGAAACTAAAATACAAATTTATTATCATATTTTGATAATTATAAATATGTTATAAGTATAACAGACTAGAATCCTAAAACAATTTTCAATAGAGATACTTGTATATGTTTTACTAGTTGCTAATTAACTCTAAATATATATATATATATAGTATTTTATTTCAGTATAATAAGGGTTTAGTTCGATTCTTAATTTTCAATCTAAAACCTAAATCAAATTTATTGGTAGAGAAACAAAATAAAAAAGATTAAAAAATGTTTATTTTTATTCGATTATTTGACACTACACGCATGTGGAAAAAACTCAAGATTATGATTTATTTGTAGAAAAAAATTGATTTTCTTAAGATGTGGTTTGATTACCAAATTGTTGCTTTCTTTTCACTCATTATAATTGTAAATTATTATTATTATTATTTATCCTAATTATTTCTTATTTTTCACATTCCTCATATTAAATATAGTCATGTCAAACAACCAAAACATATTTAGATCAACATAAAACAATGAGAAAGTTAAAAATTATAAACTACCAATCTCCAAGTATTGTTATAACCAAAAAAATACAAATTCTCTCTCTCTCTCTCATATATATATATATATATATATATATATATTTATTGTTTCTTCCACGTTTCCATTCTCACTATACAAACATTCTATCATTAATGTTTTATTTGGTTAAAGGAATGAATTTAAGGGAATGAAAAAAATAAATTTAAAATAAAAGTGTGTAAAAAATATGTATAGTTAGATTAAGAAAAAAATGATAAGAAGTAAAAAAAAAATTTATAAAAGTTTGTGAGTGATCTGATAGATATAATTGATAAAATAATTTTTTTAATTGATGAAATTAAATTAGGTATAATTTATAAAATAAAATTAAAGCTAAAAATAAATTATTATTGTTAATAATAATAATATTAATAATAATAATAATATTATTATTATTATTTTAATTATTATTTATGATTTATTATTCTTTTTATTTTTTAACATTAATATTATTAGCATTTTATTTTTATAATTATCTTATTTTTATTATTATTTTATAAACTTATTATTAATGTTTTTTTAATTATTATTGTTATTATTATTTTATAATTTTATTCAATTTATTTATTTATATATTTAACATAAAATATATACTGACAAAAACTTAAATTAAATTAAATTTATTAATCATTTTAAAATTATTATATTTATTGTTTTAAAATAAATATTTTAAATATATTTTATTTAATTATAATCGAATTTATTCTTTATTTTAATTATAAAATAAAACTTTCCTCGCATTTCTTTGAAGTATATAACGGAAAGTTTAAAGTAAGTATTTTTTTCGTTTTTCATGATTTTAGACTTCGTGTTTCGTACTTTCTTCCACTTTTTTCGTTGGGTAAGTTTTTATCATCGAAAACGAACAAGTCTTAAAAATGAATATAGCAAGATAGTGATTAATTATAACCTTTTAATTCCAAAATGGTTGAAGGACTAACTTATATTCTCCTACTTAATTTCAATACTTAATCAAATAACTTAATAACTTCCTTGACAAACATGACATAGTGATAGTTTCTTCTATAATGAATATTATAATTCACTTACTACAACATAATTAAATATAATAATTAACATTTTTATTACTTTTAAAAAATATAAATACACAAAGTCATTCTTGATTATTTCCTTTTAATTACTCGTTGAGACTGAGAATTTTAAATATTTTTATTGTCACTTTTAATTATAAATAAATAAAAGATGAACCTCAAGATTAACTAAAAAAAAATACAATAAATACTTCCTTAGAAGAGACATGTTGGACAGTATAAAAGATATTACAGAATTAGTCTCACACTAAAACATAAAGTCTATCATAAATAGAAGTTCCTTAACTTATTATAAAACATCTATCTATTAATATTAGCTCAATTGATAAAGTAAAATAGAATAAATTAATGAAGAAATTAATTTACAACAAAATTATCAATGAAAATAGTGATAAAAATTTTGAGACAGAAATCTGAGAACATATATTCGAATTCAATCTTTTAATTCAATGAACTCTTAGATCACAAATAAAATTATACAAGTATTGTTTCAGTTAATATAAATTCATATAAAAAATAAAAAATTAATAAATTATATAAAAAAAGTAATAATAAAAATATATAAAAATTTGGAGAAATTACACAGTACATAATTAAAAGCTCACAAAAGTATAAAAACATTGATTTTTTTTATAAATCTCATATTAAATAATACAATGTGCATATATAAATATAAAAATTAAAGAAAGTATCATTTATCTACAATTATCATTACTTTATGATCATAATATTTATTAGTTTAGAAATTAAATATCGAAAAATTCATTTTTATCAATAAATCACTCAAATATAACATCAAATTTATTTAAAAATAAAATCAAGATCATAAAATTAAGTAATTCAAATATAAGCCATAACTGATCATAATGTTATAAACATAATTATCTAATATCATAATTTTAAAAGTATAAAATAATTATTTATATAATTAAGTTATAATATAACATAACAAAAAGATAATATAACAATATATATGTGGGACGAAACATTTTTCATACTATGATGGCTGTGTATGGTAAAAAATTAGATATAAAAAAGTATCTTGAAGTTGAAAAATGAATTGAAAAAAATTAAACTAAAATCTTTTGGTAAAAGTAATTGTCAACTAGTTAAAAGTTTTAAATGGTAAATAACGATCTAATTGATATTAAATCAAAATTTAATATTAGGTAATGAGATATTTTATTAATTATTAATTTTTACTCTTTAATTCAATTTAATTTTTATGTAAATTAAATTTCAGGTAATATTTGTGTACAAAATTATTCTTCGTTATAATTTAAAATATTAATAATATTTTAATAAAAAATGTTTTATTAAAAATAAAAAATAAAAATGGAATAATTAAAACAAAAAAATGATATAAATCAATAATTCAAAAAATAGTAAAACAATAATAAAAAATAGTAGTCATAAAAAATGGACATCAAAGTTTTCTATTATTATTTTTAAGAGTAAAGTTGATAAAATATAAAGTTTATTTGGATAAATGATTGTGAAACAGTGATATAATATCAAGAGAAAAAAATTAAAAGAACTATTTTCCCAAGATGAAACAGTTTTATCACAGTTTCATCCCTAAATAAATGAATTGTTTTGTCAAAACACTATATCTATATCTATTTTTATAAAATTTCTAGATAAATACGCACTTATTGAATATTTTTGTTGATACCACATTTTTTGTGATCTAATACTTTTCGTTAAAGACTAAATAGCTGATTTTCATCAAACCCTATTTTATATATTGTAATGATATTTATTTTAAAAAAGTATTGATCCATAGTGTGGTTGGTTATTATCGTAATACTGTTATTTACTTTTATATAT
>Ga0209489_100525_pt1 | contig 72449 bp, 26 predicted proteins | sample SiratrowhiteBW_FD_187527 | JGI IMG/M metagenome (GOLD analysis project Ga0209489, IMG submission 187527) | Root nodule microbial communities of legume samples collected from California, USA - Siratro white BW (SPAdes) (version 2) | ecosystem: Host-associated > Plants > Roots > Nodule | place... | reverse complement strand
GTTATATTTTGAACTTTTTTTTTTTTTTTTGAATAATTGGAGAGTAAGAAATTGGTAGGATTTCTCAATTAATTTTTTTCTTAAGTCTCTTTTGTTTAACTTTTTAATTTTTTAATTTTTCAAAATGTGTTATTTTGAATTAAAATTTTAAAATATATTTATTCTTTTTTGTTAATTCAAGTATTTAATTTTTCTTCAATAAATAAAAATATTTTAATATTTCTACTTCATTTAATTATTTAATTTATATTTAATAAGCATAACTATTCTTAATTATTTATTTATTTTATAAATAATATTATTCTAATTTATTTTTGACCAAAGCATTTTCAAAATAATGATTATTTAATTTTTTAAATTATTTTAGTTTTAATTTTAATTATAGATATTTTATAATTTTTTAAATTAATTTAAGTACTTAATTTTTTCAATAACACATATTTTACTATTTATAATTATTTAAATTTTATTCAATAGATATGAATATTTTAGTATTTTTAATAATATAATTTTAAAAAAATATTCTTTTTATAAATATTAATATTTTATTAAACTTTTTAGAAAAACGTTTTTATATATTATTAAGAATGATTATTTTAATTTTAAATAATGATAATTTAAATTAATAACATAAAATTTCATTAATTTAATTATTTTATGTTAGCAATAAAATCTTTAAAAATATAACAATTTTGAATTATAATATACTAAAAGACTGAATGTCTATTTTGGAATATATTAAAATAAATATAAGAATAGAAATTTGATACAATAAAAAATAATATTAAAAGAAATACATATTTGAATATATTTATTGTCCTTCATCAAAAATATAAGTTGTTGGCTTGAAAAAATTTTGCTTGGTTACACTTTCTTTTATAGTATGTAAGGATATGGTTTCTTTATTAGAAAGGTCTACATTCCTATACATAGAACATTTTAGTTGTCCAAGTTCCGCCATATCATTTCATTGCATACTTAGGATGATTTCATATGAATACTTTTTGTTTTTTTATCTTTCTAGAATAGGTAATATTTGTGGTTTCTTGAAGTATAACCAATAAAATTCGTTAGATACTTTTTCAAATAATTCTTTATACACATGTTATAGGGTTGGTAGCTTTTGCAATTTACTATAGTCGGTTGTTCTTTTCTTATATTAAAAAAAAGTGTATTATTTTCAGGTTTATCATACAAATTTTATATTAATTCACTTACAAAGTTTATTTTTCAGATCAAAAGGTCTTATTTAATAAGTTATATAATAAATACATAAGTTATTTTTAGTTTACAGTTTGAACTTCTTAAAATTAAGACCTAGGTTATAATACCATAATATAATATTATACTCTTAAAATTCTATAAAATTAAAAGAGTTCACTTAGAAATATTATTCAAAAGAATATTTGGTGCCTTAAACATACAATTCCTAATTATAATTATTAGAACTAAACCACACTACTTGTTCTAGAAATATTAAATATTATTATTCATGTTGTATTTTTCAAATCATGGATCGATAACGATCAATCGTTACTTATTGTTCCAGAAATATTAAATATTATTATTGCATGTTGTATTTTTCAAATCATGGATCGATAACGATCAATCGTTACTTGATGAAGTTGATCGGAAGTTGACAGAAAGACATGAAACTATAAATTTTGCAATTTTCTGGAGATGATTATAACCTTGATTTTTTTAGAACATAATTAAGTAGTGGAGAAAGTATATCTGTAAAAGGTATTGGATGTTAAAGTTAATTTGAGTGAATTTATAAATAATCAATGCTAAATAATGTCAACCTATTGCCAAGATCAATACAGTTGATTATTCATTTAGGAAAGAATTATTGTTTAACTTATTTAATTAAAGATAATCTTACATAAGCATATTTGCTGTTGCTCTAGTCTTCCTACATATATTGGAACACATACCTTATATTGATGAGTAAAATATATAAATAAATAATAAAATAATATATATGTAATTTTTATAAAGAAGTGAAGTAGCATATAATTTTTTTTCTTAGATGTTCTGAATAAATTTATATTTTCATAATAATTTAAAGATAATTGTATAAATTAATATTAGATATAAAATGATTTTTATTATATATATATATATATATATATATATATATATATATATATATATATATATATATATATATGAATTTGACTAATCTATTATAGATTTTTGAAAATAACATTAATTATTACATTTATCTCTTGTATTAAAATCTTCTAACTATATTTACTCTATTTGCTTTTAACTTTCCGAAAATTGTGATAATTCACCATAATTAAATGTTAAATCCACCTATACAATTTTGATAAAAATCATTAGGTTTATGATATTAATTGAGTTCAGTCCTTAGGTTTATGATATTAATTGAGTTCAGTCCTCATAGAAAGATTGCATATGTATAAAAATACACTATGTTGGGGGAAAATATGATAATTAATTTATTATTATTATTATAATAATAAACTATAACTTCTATCATAAATTAAATTTTAATTAAAATAAGCACTATAGTTAGACTACTATTAAAATAATAAATATTTTATAATTAATTCAATATTATTTTTTTTAAAAAATGCATCACCCTAAATCTGTTTATCTTTTTAAAAATAACTTATACATAGAATTAATATCCATTAAAAGTCAATATTTTATTATGATAACTTTTTTAACCTCTTCTAAAATTATGTTAAATGAAAGTCACATTGATTCGTGAATTATATAAAATCGTGACCTACATTATTATAGGATTAATAAAATGTTTAGGGTTTAGAATTGTTTTAGGAATTAACATTTAATAAAAATGTCTAAAATATTTTTAAGTCTTAAATATAAGAAAGTTTAGGGATTAACATTTAATAAAAATGTCTAAAATATTTTTGAGTCTCAATTATATGACGCAGTATAGTTTCTTTTCATCTTAGGTCTTAAACATGAACAATATTGTCTCTTATAAAAACATCTAATACTCCAATTTTTCTGCAACTCTATCTTAAATTTAATACAAAATATTCTTTTGCTCCTCTTCTTTTCTTTTCTTCATTCTTTCTTACAATAGTTTACCAGAGTGAGACAAACCATTTTTAACTTTTATCAAAAATCTACTTTTAACTTCTAAGCAAATTTCTTTAATATCCTTAAATACACTCTCGTTTTAAAAATTAATAATGTCAATAGTAATTATGGTATTTTAAAGAATTATATAATATAAATTAGAACTTGTAGATAATGTATAAGATTATTTGTATTGGTTGAGTGATGATATAATGTTTTTTTTTTTTTTTATAAAAAGTTGAAACACCTTTTTATTCTTTTCATTTATAGTAAAAGCTGATAAAAAAGAAGCAACTGCCCATATTCTTTAGATAACTAATAAGAGAAAAACACATTCTCATGAAGTTAAATATTTTTAAACAAATAACGTAACAGAGCATCTCTCCTTAATTTTTTCCTCCCTGCACCTGCACTTGTTCTTCGCAAGTCAAATATATTTGAAAAAATATTAACTTTAGGATTGTATTATCCGGAAGTTAAAATAAATTTTACATCATTTTCGAATTGTGTAATTTAGAAATCAAAATAGATTTAATATAACTTTCGTATCATGCAATCTTTAAGTTAAAATAAATTTTATATGATTTTTGGAGTACAATCTGAAAATTAAAATAAATTTCTAATAACTTTCAAATTGTAGATGTACCGTTTAATCCGAAAGCCAAAACCTATCTTTTGGAGTTTAGAATCTAAAAGTTAAAAAATCAATTTCACATAACTTTTAAATTGTAAAATCCAAAAATTATTTAAAATTGATTTTGATTTTCAGATTTTAAACTTCAAAAATTCAAAATCAAAAATAATTTTTAATAATCTCTAAATTTTATAATTCAAAAGTTTAAATTTTTTACCCGGAAGACATTTTTATTTTTTCACTAAAACTAATTTCGGGATTAGAAAAAATACGGAGGTGTAGATTAATATTATGGAGTTGCAGGAAGAAGCTCTCTTCCCCGTATTAATAGAAAAAGAGTTAAAAGTATCCTTCTTCATTACAACACGTCCCGGTTCTAGAAATTATGCTCTATAACATGTTTAGAAAGTTTATTTTAGAAGGTATGAAAATTTGTTCCAAATAAAAATTATATTCTGTAAATTTTAAAAACTTGTTCTATTAGATTTTCGAAACAGAGAATTTGAAACTCATTTTTATAAAGGGTAAAGTAATCATTTTAGAAACATTATGGGGGTGCAGCTAGAAGTTATGGGGTTGGGGAAGAAAAAAACTCAGCTAGCTCACTTGAGATAAAAAAAATAACAGAGAAAGAGTGCCATGGCTCAGATTGAAGTTGAAACATTAGAGTGTGATCTAATTGGCACACTCAGCAATCTCTGCATCCGAAAAATATGCCTGTCAGAGTACTGGAGAACACCGCTCCTTCTCAGGTTTCAGGTAACACAATAACCACCATTTTTCATATCTTGCTGTAATTTTTTTTTATCTGAATTTACAATTTTTGGGGAAAAAGTTCTTTGTTTTATTATTATTATTTTTGTTGCTGTTCTCGTTGATGAAGATGATGATGATGTTGCTGTCGTCGTGGATGTGATAAGCCCTTAATGTGTTCAGTTATGGTTTGATTGTGTTGTGTTAGGTGCAAATTCGGGAAGGAGTTCAGGCCAAACTTGTAGTCTTCTAGGCGTGGGGCAGGTACTCTCTCTCCTTTGTGAAAAATAATTCTGGTTGATTTGGGATTAGCAACTGGAAATTGGGGCTTTTTGTTACATGGATTATCTAGAGACAGCATGAAAATATGCATTTTTTTAATATACAATTTACTTGTTGGAATAATCATTTGGGTCTTGGGTGCTGATCAAAGGGTAATTGCTTTTGAATGTACCTCTGGTGATGGAATTCATGGGGTAAATCTGGTTGAGCTTGAATTGAATGTCAATGGTAATGGTAGATGTTTGTTTGTGCTCTTGGTGATTCTAGCTATTGGAAGATTGATTTATTTTTCAGCCACGGGTGGGAAAGAAAATTACTTTGACTTCTATTACATGGTAGTGTGAGCTTATTAGGGTAAGGAATCAGACATGAGTGTATAAATGAAAAAGATTATATAATTTTTATTCTCATAGTGATGTTTTCCCCAATTTCTTATGAACTCAAAATATAGAAGATGAAAATGTGTTCTGAGGTATTATACCTCATTAACCTTTTTGCACTTATATCAAGAAATACTTTTTCAATGAATCTCAAACAACTCTATAAAAAGAACATTTGCTGCCCGTGACTGGAACAAAGAAATTAGTTAATAGTTTCATGGTCTGCAACTGCAACTCTGCATTGTCATCCAGCAAAGACTTCTCAGTTTCATGGTCTGTTTCTATGTGTAAACTTTGCTGGTTGTTGCACCCACACTTCATAGTCATAGAGAACACAACTTCAACTTTCCACTCTATTGGATTTCACATCTTTGTCTTTCAGCCTATATATCTTACTATAAGCTCAGACATCAAAGCTATAGCATATACTCAAGGTGTTTGTATTTACAGGCCTTTTCTGGCACCCAGAATGTTTCAAGTGTACAAAAGGATGAAGCATGGAGAGTAAATGTCCGTATACAAGGATGTGACCTTGAGCATGGGTATTTGTGTGGCACCATGGAAGCCCTTAATGTTCCTATGGCCGATACACCAGTAAGCAACTTCTTTATTGCCTCTCTTAAAAGTGAAACAGAAAGGCAACCATTTTTCTCCTTTTAGAAAATAGGCATGTTTTAAATTTTTGGTAGCTTAATTTGAATTATTCGTTGTGTTAAAAGTTAATCACTGTTTTCTTGTGAATTGAGTTTATAGATTTAGGGCAATATTTATCTGTAATTCATTTTCTTTATCAGAGTAACCAATCTGTTTTATTTTTTTTACTCAACAATAGTTCACATAAATGCATAAATGCATAAATGATATTTGTTCAGCTTCCATTTAGTGGAATATAGCGTTTTTCTTGTTAAATAGTAAAGTTGTTTACTGGCAATTAGCCATAATTTTTTTACACAGTACTTATTGGTTATTAGTTTTCTTTATTAGTGATCGTTTTTCACATTTTATATTTCCTGCACTGGCCAACGTGATCCAGCCAGAAATTAGTTTCTATGTTTTATCCCTTATGTGGATATCATATTTTGTTTCATTACAACATGTTTGGTAGGAATTAACTTCGATGCAATTTTAAATCAAGACTTGATGCAAACCCATAAATGGGCCTTGAAACTTTTGATCTTCCGAGTTAGGATTAAGAATCAAGGTCAAACAAATAGTGAAATATTTTTCTCCATATAGGTTTTCTTAGATATACTATATATTTGACCATATGTCTAGTCAAAATGGGAACTCCAACAAAATACACCGATCAAGAAATGAGTTTTGTACCCATTTTAGACAAACACATGTTTTGGCCATTTGATAAAAACAACCCATGGATATGATGTTTAAATCTTGTATAAATGAAACAAAATAACAAGGAACTAAAATAATAAAATGTAAAAGATGGATTGAGATCAAGAAATGAAGAACATGCAATTTGAAATGAGTTTCAAGATAAGCGCAATGGAGAATCACCACTTGAATTTGAAAAAATCAGGATAACATTTAAAAGATATAGACTTGTACTCTAAGAAAGAAACCTCTCCAAAATACACTAGATTTCCATAGAATGTATAATGAGTTGTAGAAAGGTGTAAGCCTGAGATGCCGTGAGTTTAGGTGTAATATGTGGCCTACATGAGAAGCTACTTGTGTTTGATTGCTAAGCTATGCTATGTTTGCAACCAAACACTCTAAAAGAGTTATTCCTATTCATACTCTCTTATCCTAAGATAACTCTGATAATCCTTAGAACCAAACAATATGCTTATTTTACATAAATACTAAAAATTGAAAGTCTCAATTTTAGAAGACAAAGGAAGAATTTCCCATTCTAGTCATGTAACTAGATTTCATGAGCTCATACTAAGATCTCTTGGTGTTCTTTGTATTTTACGTATTTCTTGTGATCCTTCCTTTGTAAGTGTCATGTTCTTCTTGGATTTTTTTTCCTTCTTTTTAACTTTGGCTCTAGCTCTTCTAGTGACTTGTCTTTGAATGACTTCGTCCTCATCCATGACCTCATCAAGAAGACTTTAGCTATATACTTTCCTTTTCTAAAATACTCTTGAAAGGTGTCTATATTATGTAAATCAACCAATTTTTCACTTTTCAGTTTTTTCAGTATATATCCATGTTGTCTTTTCTTAGAGGTATTTTTTAGAAAGAAAGAAAAATCACCATGGCATTCAATTTGTCTTTTTATGATTTGTATCAGGTAGTAACATTTTGGGAAGGGGAGATTGTTGATACCAAGAATTATACTTTCTTCACCGGCAAATGGGAGGCAACGTATGTTATTATGCAATGAACTCTCAAACCAAGCATGGAGCTTAATTTCGACAATGCTAATGATGTCCATGCATTAGTGTGGACATATACTCTATGTTTTGATAAACTTGTGTTTGTTTGTTTTATTTTATTTTTTTTTTTTTCTGTTCTATTTTTTTCAGGCCGGAGGATGATATAAGGCACTGGTCTAAATTTCCATCCTTTTCTCCCTTATTGGTAAAAGTTTAGATTTTGGAAAATGTATACGATGTATCACATGCGCTGTTTCTAATGCAGTTTGACTTTCTAGGGCCAAGTGGAGGTTGATGGTGGCAAGTCTTTGGACCTGAGCAACTACCCTTACATTTTCATGGTAGATTGATTTTCACCAACGGAACATGAGAATGTTGAAAAACGTTATTTATCTGAAGTGAGAACCTTACATGTTGCACACTAAATTATTTGTTGCAGAGATGGAAGGAGCAGTACTTTGTGAACGTTGGAACTGACTGTGGATTAACTATAGCCGGATTTTACTACATTTGTTTCTCTTGCAGTGATGGCTCTATCAGTGGATTCTATTATGATCCCAATAGCAGGTGCTCTTCTCTTCTGTTTCCAATTGGGTTATTGTGCTCCCAGTTTTTCAACCTGAACTTAAACAATCTTGTTAGTCTTATTTATCTGCCTATCATATCAATTTCAATTTTTTATCACCTCTCATTTTTTTATTGTATCTTTAGATAGTTTTTGACATGAAACTCACGGACCCTTTGCAGCCCTTACCAGAAGCTTGAGTTGAAATCCACGAATGATGGAAGATCAGGCTTCAGTTTTTCATCATATGAGTTACAATAGAATGTAAGACGTGTATTATGTCAAGATTCATCACCTAATTGTCAGTATTGTATATGCATGGGAACATTTGGAAAATTCTGGGTATATTGTTGTTAGTACCACTGTTGCTAAGCCCCATTTTATGTTCTGATCACACCAGTTACTTCAGGGTTGATCACATGCCTTGATTTTTGGAGTTTCAAGCCATTATACATATATGCATCTTGTACGGTGTGTTTGTTTTATACAAATTGAACTTCCTGAGGCATGTTGAATGTGAATCTTCCTCTCACAATGGATTCACGTTGAACACTTCAGCAGGTTGAATGGGAATGCAAACACACCTTGTAGATAGTAGCTTGTTATGGCTAATATTTTGGACATGATATTGTGATAATGAGTTTAGTGAAGTATGAGTGCATTGCTGCAAATCAGCAACTTGGAACCCGTAACTTGTTTTCCCAGTGAGCTAGATTACTGTAGGTTGAAAAATACTCACAAGGCTCTTTTGAATACTTTATCTTCTACTGGAAATTACAAATTTTGGTTGGTTTCATTCATATTTAATACGTTTCTCTTTCGATTTTATAGTTTTGAATATATTGTAATCGATGATAGAATGTGTTAGCAAGAGTATAGAAAAGGTTTAGGCTGAGTTGGAGTGTAAAAAAATGGTCCAAAAAGAAGGCTCTTCCTTCCTTCACCCATATGATTTCTTCATGCATATTTGTTGAAAAAATCTAAATTATTCGAAGTTAAAAAGTTAAATTTTTAGATTGCATAATTTTAAAACATTATCATTTGTATAATTTAAAATATATTTTCGGATAAGGAAATACATTTTTGGATTTTATAATTCAGAAATATATTTGAGAGAAATGTATCAAGATTGTATACTTTGACATATTTTTGGATTTGTATAATTCAAAACATATTTTTCGATCTAAAAGTATATTTTAGATTTTATAATTTATAATATATTTTTGAATAGTAAAAGTTGAAATATACTTTTAGATCTAAAAATAAATTTTGGGTTTTCAACCTAGAATATGCTCTATTACAGTACAATGTAAGATATACTTTTAATTTTGGAAATACATTTTTGGGGCAAAAGTAATTTTGACCTATGGGCTATTTGGACTTTTCAGGAATCGCAAAAGGAAACCATGGAAGGGTCGAGAGAAAGAGCTGAAAAGGAATTAGAGTAATTGTGTCCAAATTGTAATTCGTGTTATAAGTTCTTAAACTTTGTTATTGGTGAGTCACAAAAGTTGAACTTATTAAAGTAATTAAGAGAATTATTGAATTTAACTAATATGTAAAATCAAATTAACCTGAAAAAGAAAAAATAAAGATGACCAAGTATCATATATATGTGCTCCTAAGAAAAAAGGAAGAAGCTGAACGCTTGTCATTTAAAACACAAATTATTAAAAATTTAATATTCTGTCTATCGCTTTCTTTTTGCTTAGTCAGATATTATTAAAATTGTAAAGAAAAATGTTAATTGATACAAAAAAATCTTCGTAAAACTCCAACTTTCGTATTTTATCAAATATTTTTTTACATTTATTTATTAATTAAAATTAATTTAAAACAAGACCATTTCTACATATTTTCAATTCGTGTTCCTTTCATAAATAAAAGCACTGCTGTTTTCTAAAACAATAAGAAAAATATGTTTACTAATATAAAAGTAAACTAACTTTGCCGGTGGTGTCTTTTAATAGTAAATTAAGAAAAAAGAACATCAAACCTTGGATCTCATCTATGACTTTATGGCAAGGTAAATATTTTTTTTTTCCAAATATAGTCACAAATAAAGAATACAAGTTCAAAAAATATAAAAATCAAACAAATAATTTAAAGGACAGTACCCTATAAGGCATAAATCATAACTAAAACTTTTTTTTAAGTATTAAAGTGAAAGAAACAGTAAATATATATATATATATATATATATATATATATATATATATAAAGAAAACGAAAAAAACCTAACAACTTGCCTTTTATTTTTTCAAACGGTGACGACCAATTGGATGTTGTCTATATATAAGAACGAAAAATTATTTGATATAATTATTCATTTAGTCCTTGTAAAACTTTACTTTTTAAAATTTTTTATATTTATAAATACTTTATTCTAGTGATTACTCATATTTGGTTAGTCTCTTTTAATTTTTATATAATATTATGCCTAATCGTTTTTAGTCTAGACTCAAAGAACTAGAAGAGATTAAAAATATTATATATATAAATTAAAATAAATTAGATTTTAAGAATGAAAAATGAAAGATAAAGTTTGTTTGTTTATTTATAGTGATTAAACGAAATCTAATCCACAAAAGAAAACTGAAGGCTATATAAATGAAGATTTTCACGAAGAACACAACTTAAACAAAGACATTATTATTCACGAAATCACACTACATTTAGCAGTAATTCATTTACTGTATACACTACGCAAGAGAGAGAAATGAACATTTATGCTGACATGCACATGCATAAGGACAACATCATCCTCGTGCAATCAATCACGCACACTATTAGGGTTAGGGTCACAAATTTGCAAGAAACTCACTCTTGCATTTACCCCTTTTCATAAGGGACGTCTCCTTCTTTTTATTTCCCTCTTTAACTTCTCCTTGCATTTTGGTACCATCCCTAACTACCCCATCATCATCATCATCTTCAATCTTCATATAAATAATAAGGTATTCTAGTGTAACTTCTATCCCACCACCATTCATATATAGTAACATTTTCTACCACACAACTTCACTTTCTCTCACCAAGTACCAATTTCTACCCTTTTAGAGGGGCTTCATGTTACACTCCAATGATAATCACAACCACCCTTCTTGTGTTCTTGTGTTTAGTCCACTTTTTCATTAGAAAAGAACATGTGACATGTATTTATAGCATGTTTGGTTTCACTTCATTTTTGTCAAAATCAACTTTCAATTTTTCATTGTGTGTCAGTGTGATTTTGGATTGTCCATTCAAGCACATGCTTAGAGATCTGTGCTGACCAAAAGGGTCACGCACTGTTCTTAGCTTTCAGTTCATGGTTTATGAATGCATGGATAATTTACTGTGTGATGAGGTGTGGCTTTCGAATTCTGAAAATGCCTTTGATGAAGTTGGTGACTTTGTTTCGTTCAAGAGTTATGAAAACAAAGAGTTTGAAAAGGCTTTTGCGCTGTATCTAGAGAAGGAGGCTTCTTCTTTGCCTGAACACGACTATGCAAAGTACTTACACTCCAACAATTTGTTTGTTCCTAGGTGCAGAGTTATTCAATGGCTTGTCAAGGTCAGTATTTTTCCGTTTGGGGTGCTTTTATGAAGATATTTTATATTGGTGTATGAACTTTTTCATAGAAAAAAGAGAAAAAAAAAGAAGAAAACTTGTAGAAAAAACTTATTTTTCTTCTTCTTATTCTTCTATATCAGAAGTGTGTTTATGGAGAAATTAAAGTCACTTTATGTTTGTTCTTACAATGTTTTTTAAACATAAAATATGTGACATTTTTAATCATTTTGTAGTAGGAAATGGAAATGATTTGTGAGACTATTACACCATATACTTTTCTCTTTCCATTTATGTTGAACACAGTGTGAAAGTACATCACTACTCAGCAATTGTCTTGAACTTTTCCTTCATGTGTGTGCAGTGTGGAGGTCACTTCAATCTTTCTTTTGGGACAGTCTTCTTGGCTGTTAATTATCTTGATCGCTTTGTATCCATTTGTCAAAGCAATGTAAGGATTTCTGGTATATTATAATATATATATTTATCACTTTGCAACATTTGTTAGATTTTGAATATTTCTGAGTAGAGTTAATGAGCATTAATTACCAGGATTGGAAATACTGGATGCTTGAATTGATTTCTATTGCTTGCTTATCAATTGCCATAAAGTTCAATGAGAAGTCAGCACTTTCCTTGCATGAAATTCAGGTGATTAATTCTCATTACATCAATCATTTTTGTCATTTCTTAAAATGTTAGAAATTGATAGAAAAAGAAAAAACATTTCAATATACCAAATAGACATGTTTTCACATAGTTATAACTATAAATTCTTTTGTAAGTATCAAAAGTTACAGAAAGTTGTTCATGTAGGAAAAGTGAACTCATATAAGTAGTAATATTATATGAATACTAATAAAGAAAAAGTGTTGTGGCTTTGTCTTGAAGGTGGAGGGCTTGAATTACTCATTCCAATCAAGTGAAATTTTGAATATGGAGCTGATCCTATTGAAGGCATTGGGGTGGCACCTTAACTCTCTGACAAGTTATTCCTTTGTGGAAATGGTAGATATTGATTTCTTGGAATCTCATCTTCATGAGAAGCTTATTTCACCAGCCACTGAACTCCTTCTCCAAGCTACTCTAGGTATGTGTGAAAACCATGAATTTTACAATTCATGTAAAATTTTTAGGATTGAAAGTAAATGGCACCAATTACAACATAATTTAAAGCTTGATTTGATAATTTAAGATCAACAATAACCAACCAACCCAACTATAGTTGAAAAAATTAATTCAAAACTTGAGTCATTGGACTTTGTTATTCACAACAAAGGGATCAACATCTACAAACTTGTAATTAATATTGACTCAACTACTATATTATTATATTATTGTTGTTATCCATTTGTAATTAGGGTTTGTTATAGCTGTATTAGTATGTTTTGTAATAGGATTAAAATACTCTTAAATTGCTTTAATTAATTTTATTTTTCGCCGATAAAAAATAAAATTAAAACTGCATGTGTTGCAGATCAGAAAATGCTGGAATTCAGGCCAAGTATTGTAGGCATATCTGCATTGTGGTGTAGTCTAGAGCAGTTATTTCCACCAACATCAGCTACTTACATTGCTTATATTTTGAGACTCTTGAGCCAAAGTCAGAAGGTAATAATCAACAGTGATTCATTATGCTTTAGTTTGTACTTTTTTTTATAGATATTATATAATTTACACTTTCATATTTTATTTAGGTCTTTATCTTTTTGCAGGATGATATCATCCAGTGTCATGAGTTGATGCAAAGGCAAACTTTAATGTGCTGTGAAAATCACCACCATTGCCCTTTAAGCCCAACAACAGTACTGTTGAACACATCAACTCGCACTTATGATGGCTAAATCAGTGACTTCTTCTTTATTTCTCATTTTCACACAAATCATTATTTGACAGAGAGCCAGAAGAGGAACCTATTCAATTTTATGAAAGATTTTAATGGTCAAATGTACTACCAGTGTAATAAATTAATCATGACATTTATGACTTTTAAGCCATTTTGAATTAATAAATTTATATGTAAACCATTTCTGATTGGATGTGTTTAAAAGTTTATACTATCCATGCACAATTTCTTCTTTTTCTCTTTATACCATAACATGTTTCTAAGTTTATGTTTGATTCAGAAAAAAAAAACCATTTTTCTAGATTTACGCTTGATTCAGAAAAAAAGATATGTTTCTGAGTTTATGCTTGTGCGTTGGACCAAAGATGGCGAGATCAAATGTGTGAAAATGTTCAATGGAAGAAAACAAAAACAATCTTTAATAAGATGAATATAGGTTAAATAAGCTTTTTGAACCTAATATTATTATGATTTTTTTTAAATTTTATTCCACTATTTTGAATGATTTTAATTTTATTCTTTTTTTTCTTAAGTCGGTCCATAAAATCTCTTTCATCACATTTATGATGCTATTGAAATGTCATGAGGTATTTGTTGTTATGTGTTATTTTTGTCAATAGGTCAACTTTGATAGATGATATATCATTCATTATTTATGCTACTACATATCATGATTATAATATCATTACCATCAATTTGATGAAAAAGACCATATTCAATCATTCTAATGAATCATTTAAAAAAAAGGTAAGACCAAATTGAGAAGGTCAAATAATAAGATGAAATTGAAATAGTTGTCATAAAACTGAAATGAAAAAAGCCTACTTAACCATGAATATATTGGAATTGTTTGAATCTATAAGAACTTCTAAAAAATTTAAAATGAAAATTTTCATAAATTAAAATAAGTTATTCACACGTGAACAGTTTTACATAATTTTTATTTCAATTTGTATATAAGTTAATTTTAAGTTATAAAAAAATATTTATTTTATTTTTTAGAAGTTTCTTATAAAGAAACTTGTAGAGATTCATTATATTAATTTAGTTTATGATATTTTATATTTTCACAACAACTTTGTTTACAAAATTCTTTTGTCACAACACTTCAAAATGTGTTACAGAAAATTGAAAGGAATTTTGTAACAAAATGTGACATGGTTACATAATAAGCATAAAAAAAATTATGATAAAAGATATGACTCTGTTATAGATGCATGTTGTCAAAAACTTTATTCTTTAATTACAATATAAATAAAGAAGTAACGTTAAGTGTCATCGCTAATTGTAATGGCAAGATTCATCACAAAATGTCAACCACTAAAGCAAATTAAGAGTTGTTGAAAAAGACCGTTTGTGAGATGAAACACATAGTTTGAAGTGGGAACACACATTACAGATGTTAATGTCGCTAAAAGCAAAACTACACTTTGACTGAACAGTAATGAGATATGAGAGTTAGGACTTGCTTAAGCGAGATGCTAATTTTGTTAAGGCACACACTTTAGTGAATGAGTCACAAATTTGATCATTTGGAACGAACAAATGATGCTTAAGCGACTATGTTAAACAATGTCCCTACCAACCACTATGTAAGCTTCAAGTGACGTTCATGAGCTTGGTTGCTTGGAACAAACAAATATCGCTTATCAAACAATATTTCTTACAACGAGTATATAATGCTTGAAGTGTCGTTCATGGGCTTTATTCCTTAAGCGTGGTATCATATTCGTTTAAGCATTTATTAGTCATTTTGGTAGTTTTTTTCTGTTAAAAATAGGTTTTCTGATCTCGTCATTATACTGATTTTTTCAATTTTGTTTCACTATGTTGAATGTTCTCAGTTTGGTCGCACTACTTTTAAAAATGAGTCAATATAATTTCTTCCATCAAATTCATGGTGATGACATTACTAGAATGCCACATGACATTTTCCTATGCCACATGTCACTTTTGTCAATAAGTCAACTTTGACTAATGACGTGTCATTGTTGTAATGATTATCATTAATTTAAGGGAAGGAAGGAACTATACTGACTTTCTTAAAAAAAAAAAAAAACCAAATTGAGAACATTCAAAATAGTGACACAAAATTGAAAGATCATCATAATATTGTGATAAAAAAAAGCCCTATTTTCACCTTTTCTATTTAAACGTGCAATAAAACATATAATTTAAGAAAGTTTAAATTTTATCTTAGTTAAATAAATAAAAAATACTCAATTTAAAGTAATCACCATAATGGATAAAAAAAAAGAGAATATTACAATAATAAGATATGTTACATGTATTAATTGTTTACATGTTAGTGAAAATATGTCAAAACATAAGGAGAGTTGAATTATGTTTTAAAACCTTTTTGCAAATATTGTCAGATGATACAGTCACACGGTAATTTTTATCTAAATATACAAACGGTCAAGACCTTCAAAAGTTTAGTTTTGAAAATTCTTCTTTTTAAGTTAGTATAGATGTGATAACATGCAATTTCAACAAGATAGGGAAAGAGGAATTTATTCCTTGATTTTTATATTGATTTATGTGATAACACAAACTACTTTCAGTTCTTAATCAACTGATTAAGTTTCACTATGCAAACTGTCGTTACAAGATATAACACGAGTATTCTTTCAAATCGTAGCCATTATTGGCTAACTTGTCTAGTATTGGTTCGAAATATAGTGACTCTTGGCTAACCTGTCGAGTATTATTTTGGAATATAGTGACTCTTGGCTAACTTGTTGAGTATCTCTTTGGAATGTAGGTTCGCCGAGTATTCTTTAAACACTTAACCACTCCTAACTAAAAGCTTGAGTATGTTTTTTGGATTTTAACCACTTTTGGCTAACCGAATGAGTATTCTTTAACATATAACCACTCCTAACTAAAACAAAGAATTGTTTAATATGTGAACTGAAAGAGGATAACATCTTTCAAAAGATACAAGGTTTATGCACTCTTCTAGTTTGCTAATGAACATAATAATGTTTTATCTCACAACTACAAGACGTGAAAGCTTAAGATCTTATACATAATTTTGTATCACAACTTTTATCATTATCCTCGTATATTTTTTCAATGAGATCTTATATACCAAGCTCATGAAATTTGCTTTAAACCATATAAATATTAATTTAATTTAAAACATAGTTTAGAAATATAACACTTTTTAAATTTAGAAAGTTGTTTTATATAAACTTATCACTAGTAGAAAAAAGGGATTTAACGTCTCGTTATTAAGACGGTTAAATGCGAAAACGACATTGTCAAAAATGCGGTGACATCTTTGTAAATAAATCAACATTCATAACGTCGGTTAGACCAAAACCGACGTTGTGATGTGTACACAACGTCGGTTAAACAAACAACCATTATGGATATATCAGTAAAAAATAAAAATTCAAAATTTAAAAATTTTCATTTGGCGGGTAAGCACCACGTCGGCTAGGAGCTACAAATCGACGTGGTGTGTCCAACCACGACGTCAGTTATGGGACTCCAACCAATGTCATGGTCACGCTGAGTAAATTCAGAAAAAAGCTAGGTGAAATTAGGGTTTGCACCACGTCGGTTCTGGACTTCTAACCGATGTGATGGGCCATCATAATTAAAATTGGGGATTTCAGGCCATGCAGAACCGACGTGGTGCTTCCTGTTTTAACCCAACTATAATGTTTTTACTTTTACACTTTGCCTCCCTCTCTCCTTTTCACTCTTGTGCATGCTGCTTTTTCACAGTTCTCTCTCACTCACGTTGTCATTTTCTCTCTCATGCATTCTCTCTTGCATTCTGTCTCGCTTTCTTGCTCATATTCTCACTAATACGTGGTGTTCTCCCTCGCTGCCCCCATCTCTCATTGTCTTTTGCGGTTTCATTCACTCCATTTTTGCATTTTCTGGTTTTGGTAGATTTCGTTTGGGTCGATTTCCGTTCACTGGTTTTGCTCTCACTATCTACAAGAGGTATGTTATCTTATCTTTATATGCTTGAAATGCTTTCTGGATGTTTGTATAATAGATTTAGGGTTTCAAAAATTTTTGGACGAAAAAATTTCAAATGACCATAATTTTTGATAGAAAGCTCGGATTGAGATGCTTTAAAAATGAAAGTTTCTTGAAATTTCGTAACGAAGCTCCTAGGCCATTCTCAAAGGGGATTTCATATTTTTTTTTTCAAAATTACATCGTTTACCCTATTTTTTTAATTTTTTTTTTCATTTTTTTAGATTTTAGCTTACTATTTCATCTATTTATACTTTTCAAAGAGTTCTAGAAATTGTTGTGGTTTTCCTTTGTATGTATTAGAGATTTGTCAAAGTGATTCTGGAAAATTTTGAAATTTATTTTTCTGTTATTTAAAAAAAAAAAAAACAACCCTATTATGTCGGTTGTGGGGCTTCCAACCAACGTAATAGGGTTGATACTATGTCGTTTGGGAGCCACAACCGGCATAGTATCTCTTACAGAGTGTTATTTTGACTAGTATTTAAGTGAAACACCACGTCGGTTTTCTGGTCTTAACCGACGTGATGATGATCTTCACCACGTTGGTTGTTTAACCGATGTCCTTTTCAATGTCTCCTGGGTCAATGTCGGATCTCGAACAGATGATAAAGGCCTCTCAGAATCAACGATAAAAATTATTTTTCTACTAGTATATTTCATTATATAGTTATAGATGGTAAATTTTACACTCATTTATTTTAATGAAGGAAAAAATGAAATATATTAAAAAGTAATTAAATCGAAATAGATTTAGATTGAGACTCCGTTTGCTTCCAGACACGGATTTGCGATGACAGTCCAAATGCAAAGAAAGTTCGCTAATTTAAGAATAAAATAATAATTAAATGTAGAAATCGAGTTAAAACTTTCACTCCTCCCGTATTTTTTCACTTACGTGAAGAGATTTAAGAGAAAAATTGTAAAACAATTAAAATAATATTGTAATTTTATATATTTAATTGTTATTATCAATTTATTTATATTTATATTATTATTATAAAATAAATATGATGAATTATATAATATAATGTGTTAAGAATAATAAAATATAACATTTTAATTTATAATCTTATAATTTCATCAATTAAAAATTAATAATTCATTAATCACATTTAATAAATTAATTATATTTAATTTTAAATTAATTTTAACTATACTTTCATTTATTAAAAGAATTTATCAATTATACATATTATATTATTTACAAATTTTTATAAACTTTTCACTCAAATTTTATTATTATTTTTTAATTCAAATAATCTAACTTTTATCGTACGAAGAGCATGATCCCTAATCCAAATAAAGGATAAATGTTTTTAAGTTATTAGTTTTCGTTTTCATGGAATATTTTATAAGCCCTTTATCGTCTTTTCTCCAAATATTAGACTGAGGTCATTGATTAACCTGCAAAACGTACTTTCTTAAAATTGATTGACGTATAATTATTATTAAAAGATTGATGGATTTTATGCTACTTTTTTTTCCTACTAAATATTATTGTGCTAAAATACTTAATAATGTATTTACAGAAAATAAGGAGTGTAACTACAACTATTTTAGTAAATTTGACCCTAATAAATACTATCATATTTAAGTAATTGCATGCATTAGTGAATAAATAAATAAATTAATTAATAAATGACAACCATTTGTAATGTTGGGAGAAAAAGCTGTGGCCATACATATCTACGCCAGTAAAGTTCCATACAATCAAAACTTTTAAGCAGAACTGATGTACAAATATTTAGTTTCACTAACCATAATAAACCTAATAAATCCAAATAATAAATAAATGAATAAATAAAAACAGATATATAAGAATTAATCACATCTAGCATAATCAACAGTAAACGAACAACAATTCCGCACAAAACAAATTATAATTTCTATATATATAATAAAAACTTCTCCATAATTATTCAAGCTCACTAGTATACAGTGAATATAACTGTAATAACATTGCTGTTTCGAAATATCATATAAAAGAGCACCATAGAGCAATATAATTGAACACAAACACTCATATTATTTCCTCCCCATGAACTTGCTCCAGGTAAGAAAAATGCCCTGGAAAGGATCAAGTGATAGTTTCCATGATACATGGTCAACATCTGAACCTCTTCTGCATATCATAACAGCACAGAAAAGAGATGTTGCTTGGTTGAGGGAGCATATTGGCTTGAAAGTGAACTAAGTTATAAATACAAAGTTATGCTTTTAGTGGCAATTCTTTGTAAGTGTATTTGATCCCTTGATCTCCATTAACCACATGCCCATTCCCTCTCAATATCCTGCATTATATCCATAAAATATTAAAATGGGAAAAAAGTTGGATAATTTAACTATAAGCCTAGATTGGTATTTTGATGGACAAGTCAAAAAGTACTAGGTTTCTTCAACATACTTTTTCACATCATTCGTTACACTTTATTTGCAAAGGTGTTGGGGGAAGTAAGTGTGTTTTAGCTTATTATCCAAAGTTAGAATTGGAGTAAGAAAGAGGTAAGTTCAATAATTGCCAAATAAATTCTTTCAAGTAAAATAAAATGATATACTGATTAGACCAACAGAAAGAAAAAACTAAAAAATTGAATTTTTCCTCATTGAAACTGAAAATGAAAAGTGCTCAGATTTTCATACCATCTGTTTGTCAACAAACCCTCTACTCCCACAGGACCTCGTGCATGAATTCGACTTGTGCTAATTCCAACCTATTCAATAATTAATGGAACCAGAATGAATGAGAAAGTAAAGTCATTGTTACTAATAGCAATGAGTTTTCTAAAAGATCATTACCTCTGCACCAAGTCCAAAGCGTGCTCCATCACAAAATCGTGTACTTGCATTGTGGAAAACAGCAGCACTGTTTGTGCATAAGGCAAAGTTGCATATGTTCCAAAATAAGTATCAGGAAGAAACAAGAGTTATTCATAGTCAAGTTATAATTAAGAGTTGTTCATAAGGAAACATGTGGCATCATGTAGGAAGAAAGTGAGATGAAAGAAAATACTTTTTGTACACAAAAATAGATGGTTGCATAATAATTCTATGAAATTTACAGATTCCACAGACTTTCAGATCTATGGACTGATTCGAGGGGAATGGTAAAGTAATGTTTATGAAATGGAATAATTTGTTGAAGATAAACTAATGCTAAATCATACTTGATTACTCAAATCCTGTGAGCTAGAAGAGTGTAAATATCCATTGAAAAGAGACATTATTAAGACTTTAAGCTAAAGTTTACAATGAGATTAAGTAACGTGGTAGTAATTAACAATGATAACAGTAAAAATTGGGTGACTGTGACTGAGAAACCAAGCCTTTTCTTTCTAAGTGGGGTCAACTTATAAGAGTATCGCCAAACTATAAAAAATTGGGACATGAAAATTAGTATTTAGTTGGCTGAGGGAAAAATATATCAATAGTGTGAAAATAAATATAACAAGTAGATAAAGGCAAAAAACACAAGTAGGTGGTCAAATTTCTAGACATACCTGTCAACTTGACTTAAGAAAATCTCAGCAGCTTCACAATCTTCTGTAACAATGCATTCAGTATGAGCACTGCAAAAACAACAATGAAAGTAAGAAAATTTTAAACACAGTTGTTGTTAATGATAAGAGAATGGGATGAAAATTATTTGGAGGAACTTAACATGCCTTCCATGTTGATGAATGTGGTTAATAGCAGCATATACATCTTCTACAATTTCAACTGTGCAAGCAAGTGCACTATACTCATGATGAAAAGTGTTTGTTTCATCAATGTTTAGTAAGCCACTAGCTCGTGGTCCACCGTACAGTTTAACACCTGCAATCCATTTTTGTCCTTGTTTATACAAGTCTTTTCTGATTGTGAAGAAAAATATGATGCATTTACCTACACCATTTACTGAGAAAAGAAATTTGAGAGGTTTAAACATGACAAAGAAATAGATAGAATTTTTTTATACATATTAGATTGCTAAAGTCCAAAACGATAGCTCATATTAAACAATCCCCTTCCATATTTTCATGAAAATGGATTCAACTTCTTGTTGTGCTTTTGCTGTTAAGAGTTTTATTTCTCTTAACTTAAATAACCCACAATATGTATTACACATGATTTTTCTTTGAAAAACTTGTTTCAAGATAAACATTTTCTCTGTTCTTTTGAACTCACTTCTAGAATTCCCAAGAGTAATATCAATCTCTGCATTCTCATTATTTTTTTCTTCACATTTTACTTCTGATTCATTGTATAAGTATATCATGATATGATCTAGTGATAACATAAAACTAACACAACAAAATCTCTTCTCATCCCATGAAGGTAATTGTTAAAAATTCCAAACAAAACGGAATCTTCAAGTTGAACCAATGTTGTTTGTCATAAACCCATTTGCAATTAAAGTCATACCTTCACGTTGGAGTTCAAGGACAAGCTCATTAAGTGCACCATTATTTGATAGATCCTTGTGTACAAGAAGAGTTTCCTAAGAATACCATAACAGTAATATTTTGATGAGCATAATCTATAAATTCCAATCATACCATACATACCAATTTAGTAAAACCCAAAAGGAGGGGATGTTACATATGAACATGTTTTACTAAGTGGATTGTACATGTTGTGTAAATGTTACCATTGCATTGCAGGCTGCAGGATAATCAGTCTTTGCATCTCTAACAATCTGTTTTGCCATATCAATATTAGCTGATTTGTCGACATATACATGACAAATTCCATCTGCATTACAAAAATAAAAATTTCAACAAAAAATTTATTTAAGAAATAGGAAAATTATATGGAAGAACATTACCAGCATGTCCAAGAACAGGAATTTTTGTTGATTCCTTGATTTGAGAAACGAGTTTATTACTGCCTCTAGGGACCACAAGATCTATCACATCATCAAGCTGAGGTAGAGTATATAATTAGTGGCAAATAATTGAAGAGAAATAATTTTGAGGGATTTTATTAGAAGTGTCCAAACCTTAAGTAGGTATGGAATTTCATCTCTTGAATTCACAAGCCCAATAAGTTTGTCACCCACAGTATTTGGAATCACCGAAGTAATGACCTACAATAAACACAAATATGAAGATAGAAACATGCATAATTAAAATGATGACAAAGAAACAACAATCACTTTTGATGCAGATTAATCTTATAAAACAATTGTCTCAACCAAAATCAATACATAGTATAAACCTTGTGTAAGATTGCATTTGATCGTCGGGCTTCTTTTCCACCTTTAAGCAGCAAACCATTCCCACTTTGAATTGCCAATGCAGCTATCTGTTAATCCATTTAGCCATGCCAGAAAAGATCAACATCCAAAACTAAACTTTCAAACAACATACTTAAAAATGTAGTCAAAAGATTGAATAAACCAATATTACTTGTCATAGTTGATGTTATAGTGAAACAACAATCAACTTGTATTAAATGGATAATCGGTAAGCATGCTCAAATCTTTGTCCTTCAACATAATTTGTTGATGATGGAAGGAAGATAAGAAGGAATAACAATCTTAAAATCACCTGAACAAGGGCATCAGGTCGAGACTCGAATATAATCAGAAGGACTCCCAAAGGACAAGAAATTTTCTCCAGGATGAGTTTATCTGATATCTGAGCAAAGGGACATTGTCACAATAGAACGTAAAGTTTAATAACATATAGCTCATTTTTCATTCAAAGCAATGGTTATAACGTGTTCTTAAATCAAGACTAGTGATCATATATTACATAATCCATTCTATAATTTGTTCCTTTACCAAATGCTAGAAACATGTAAAAAGAGTTGAATATTTCACAAGTATCAAACGTTACTTATAAGTTACTCATTTGCAATACACAATAGCTCATTGGTGACTGCAAAAATTAAAAAAAAATTAGGAGGGTAAAAGAAAAATAATTTTTGACCTCTGTTCTTTTTAAAATTTGACCAATTGGTTCTTCCATAGCTGCCAACACGCGCACAGACTTTGCAAGCTTAGAGATCTGTAAAGTACAAAGATAGAGGTCAGATTAAAACATGTCTAGAAAAAAAAAAAAAAAAAAAAAAAAAAAAAAAAAGGTAAAAAAAAAAAAAAAAAAAAAAAAAACTTCAATAGAGATGCTTTGGAACATGAGAAATCAGTGTTTGACAATAACAACAAAGAAAATCATGCATGTTATCCTTCTCTATTCTACTACAGTACGGAACCAATTAAACTCTTGCCTTCTCAGGCTTCAGGGTTAAACGTGATATCAAGGAATTTTCATATCCAGCAGCCACAGCATCAGCAACATCAGCTTCATTCTCACGACTTATTAAAATTGCATTTTTCTCCAATGCATCAGCAATTGCCAATAATATTTTACTCCTTTCTTCATATTTGAGGATCTGACACAAAAAAACATAAATATAATTCTAACAGCTACCCTAATTCAATGCACTGTGTTCAGAAGTAATAATTGTAGTAGTAGCAATAAGAGAAGTAATAGTCTGGAGTCTATGTTGACAATATAATAGAAATAGTAGTATTTGATGAACATAAGTTTATATCACCACTTTAGAGCTTATAAGATGAAAATAACAACACCTTTAGCATTTTATGGAAATTGGAATAAAAATCTTTAGAAAAAAATGTTGAAATTTGATCTTTGGAAGATCAATTTAGAAATTACTCAACATGTAACTGTGATTACCTGAAGTCGTCTAGAACTCTCACGTGCTGAAACTGCCATTTCACGTGCACTCACTTCCTTTATATTGCCCCATAAGTGAGCATCTTTATGAAAGACAGTGCCTATTCTTTCCCCTTGAAGAACCCGTATGATGTTGTTTGTAGCGTAGCCACTTCAAGAGAGATTAAAATATAATACAAAGTTATTCAAATGCAAAATCCTAATGTATTCTTGCAATTATGCTTTACCTCCAAATTATTAGTCACAACACAGAATAGAATCCTTTTCATCCTATCTTGATCTATTTTGAAAATAACAGATACTTTAAGTAAACAACAAAGTTAAATGTATAAGAAAATTTAATTTTTTCTTCAATTTTTTCCTAAGCCACCATAAATAGCATGATAGAAACAATCATTTTATTTATTTTAAACTGATGAAGACCGTTAGATATACTTTATACTCTAACATAATGTGTGTGTATATATATATGTGTGTGTGTGTACATATACATATGATATCTATATTTTAGATGTTATATCAAAAGGGGTCAAAGGCACATATCAATTGATGCACTTTCACAACAAAGAAAACGGAAGAATCATTTGCAAGCCATTTCACAAAAGAATCTAATTCAAACCATTGTTTTTGGATGTTAAATTCATGGTTTAAAAATTTAGCATAAGTGGGTGACTCCCCTATGCTCAACAAAAAAAAGGAATCAATCAAAACAGTTTAGGTAATGGTAAAAAAAAAAAAGTGAAACTAAAAATAGTTATCTTTGGTGAAAGCATCTTGCTATATGACTAAAAGCACAAGACAAAAATGTAAGGTACCTAGTTATAATGACAGGGATACCAGCATGAGCTGCACAAACAGCTGCATTAACTTTAGCAGTCATACCCCCTCTGCCCAATCTTGACTTGTCTCCAAAAGTAATTTCCCCTTGATGTTTCTCCTTTACATATGTATGGATCAGCTTTGAGTTTGGGTCACTTGGAGGACCACTGTAAAGGCCCTCAACATCACTCAATAAAACAAGGAGATCAGCTTTAAGTTCTAAGGCTAATAGTCCAGCCAAACTGTCATTGTCCCAGAAAATACCAGAAGAATCCTGCACAGAGTGCTTGCAATTTAAGATAATCACATCAGATTTTACAAATTCATCAATCATGTAGCCAAACCCACCTAGTGGAACATGGCTTGTTTTGCTTTTGTTAATCAAATTAACATATTGGTGCAACAAACTAAGCAATTTTAAAATAAAAAGTAAAGATAACTCAACTGACACAGTGGAAGAAAAATCAGCCTACCTCATATGGTGCTTTCCTAGTACTAACAGCATCATTTTCATTGAAAATGGGGATAACCCTTAAATCTAACAATGAATTGACTGTGTCTGAAAGTTGTTTTCTGAAGCCAGCATCCCTAAAAAATCCATCATTCACAAGAAGTTGGGAAGAAGTCACATCAAGCTGCACAGGGAAAAATCTCATATCAGCATCAATATGGAGAAAACAACAAAATCATTTGCAAGGTAATTAAAGAAAATAAAACACTTATATTGAATTGGAATAATAATGAATAAGCAACTCAATTTTGTGGCAACCTGGCTGAACATGGTATCATAGAGAGCCATGAGACTACTCTGCCCAACAGCAGCACATGCTTTTCCATCAAGCTCACCTTGTGGCTTTTGAAGATCAGAAAAACTGTATCACAAGCAAACAATTTCTTTCAGGTTAATCATTCTCACCTTCAATTAACGGAAAACAAACAAGTTTCATTAACAACTTGGATTCAATCTTAATCACACAAATGGGCCTAAAACTCTTAGTGATAAACATGCTAGCAGGGTATAAAACATTAATGTACTTTGATTATAGGTACAAATTTTTTTCTCTGTTAATATTGCCTAAAAAATTAACAACAATTTCATGTCATTGGAAATAGATTGAAAAAGATATACAATTATCATAAAAGACAAATTATAGGAACCTGCTATTGGCCAATTTGCGATATCTAAGTCTTTGCCTGCCAAGGCCAACAGCACCTGAAGTTACCAGTATGACTTCAAATCCTTGAGAGTTAAGTTCTTTAAGCTGCCACAATTTCATTGGAACCACAAATTTAGGGCACATATACACAAAATACATTGCAATTAAGATATGAATTCCTAAAATTTTGTTTTCTATATACCTGCTCACAAAGAGCTCCAATTCTACCTAATGCTAATCTTCCATCACTTCGAGTAACAACAGCTGTTCCAACCTTCAACAAAGATGATGCAGCAAACAAATTTTAATAACAGAATTAGATATAGAAAAAAAAATGCATTCTTGCATTATGGGGATGATGAAATTTTTAATTTTAACATAATACAAGTAATTTAGAAAAGAAAAATAAACATAAGATATAGTTTTAGTAATATAGGTATTAGCATTCTTGCATTTTCTAGATAAAAATGCAAGTGTCATCTACCTTTTTCTTTAATATTTTTATTAATTTTTTATTTTGTTATTTATCATTTTAAATTTATATCATGCTGATTTGATAATAATCTATTCGATAATAAAGATTATTTATTAATTTTACCTATAAAAATATTTAATAATATTGTTTGAGGGATTTACTGCTTGAAATTTAAAACACTCTAATAATACTATATTTTCTTGATACTGTTATATTTTCTATATTCTCAAGGTTTTAGATTTAAAATACACTCTTCTAAACTTGATAGAAGCAAACTAAATATTGGTACGGGTCAAAAACCACTTTTAAAACAATGACATAATCTTTTTTTAAGATAATTAACATAATTTTTTCTTAAAAAATTGTGACTACTATAAATACTATAATTACAGAAAACAGAGGTTAATTTATATTTCAATCATAATATATATTAAATAGTGTTTTAATATATTATGGATGTAGTTAATATTTCAAAATATATGATTGCAAAAATATTAAATTTTATTTATTATATAGTTATAGATTATTCTCATAAAGGGTAAGAATTAACGTAGTGCAAGATGCTAAACCTACCAAACGTGGATATTTATATATAATAATTAGATAATTATATAATATTACTTTTTGTAGTTACGTCTCTGTTGAGAACACACTTCACATAGATAGATATCGGTGATGCAGCACTGAGTCAAGAGAACGAGTTAGGTGACTCAACGAGTGGGCTCAACGAGTGTTAGTAGATAAATGGTGTCAGAGTTGAGATGATGAGGGTCTGCCACGTGTAAATTAAGATTTGTGGACCCCATAAATCACGATATTTTGAAACGATTAACAAACGGTTGTTGTTCTAAAAAAAAAAAAGACCCTGAAAAAATAACACTAATTAATATTAAAAAAACCAAAACTGATATTTGCTACAAACGAAACCTTTCTAAATATTAGTAAAAAGAAAATAATGTCAATTTAATAATTCTTCTATTTGAGTTAAATTGACGAAACCTAATCCGAGACTACCCAAATTAAAGTGATGCCTAAGAAAGAATATGAAGTGAAAATATATAAAAGTGATCAACATGAAAAAAATATCAATTTCAAGTAATGAATTTATTTATAATTTTAAAAAAATTTCATTTCTTTAAAATTATTTATACCTTTTCACAAAATATTTTAAATTCTTTATTGAAATGAATAATTTTTTTAAAATTATTTATCCAAACATACTATGAAATAACAGTATACGTGAAGCAATATTTTCTAATCAATTTATAATATTTCATTTTAATATCATTTAAATTTATAATTATTTTTTTTATTTTTTAATTTCAAAACTTGATTTTAAAATTATTTATCTCTTTTTTTAAAATTAAGTAATTTATCTTAATAAAACTGCTCCTTTGAATACCACTTATTTACTTTAATTATAACACTATTAACTATTTTATGTTACATTTAACATAATCTTTAAAGAAAAAGTTAAAACTTGACCGAAACCCTAAAAGTATTACTGTTCAACAAATATTTTTATTTTCAAAATATAAAATATATTAGAAATAATGTAAAGACATTTTTTTTTACCATCTTAGAAAATTATTTTTATTAAATATTTTTAATTCACTAGATTAGCTTAATAACATTCATTTAAAGATTAACTTTTCAACTTTCAAAAGAGTTTTCAACAACCAATTATCTTATCTTCCGTTTTTCTTAAACATAGATAACTATGTTCAAAATTTAAAATATTTTTTAAACCAATTTTAAAAAAATTGTTCGTCTAAAGAATGTGAGGTGGAGAGAACCTCTAAACCTAATAATTTTGGGTAGGGTTGCTAATTAGTATTATGAAAAGATTGACAGAAGTCCATCACAAACCTAAGAAGTCTATAAATTTATGAAATGATTTATAATGGCAAAGCCTATTTAAGATAACTTTAAGTAGTTCGTAGATAAGATGCGAATCTCATTTTGGCAACAATTACCTCTTTTTATTCATCTTTTTATTTTTGAATTATTTGATATTTATCAGATTCAGACTTTGCTTTTGTCTTTCAAAATGTTAAATTTAGAACTCATTCATTTGTTTTCTATTAGATTTGGAAGCAAGTAAGCGTGTGAACAAGGGTATTTTTTTTCTTTTATCTTAGTTCTTGTTTGTTTGCAGTAAAAAGAAAAAAATATATATATGGAAAGATAAAAGAAGAGTAAAGACTCAAAGTATATTATGTTACAATTCTATCCATTATGTGTTTGGAAGGTTGCTGTGCTTTATTTAATTTAACAATTAATAAAATTTATATTCATTTTTAATGGGGATAAAATTTATATTTCATCTCTACCTCTCTTGATCAGCAGTATAATCATATTTACCTTCACACAAATATTTATTAAGTAAAAAAACAAAGTAAAAAAACACGATAAAAAGAAAATTCAATAAAAAATACATTTTCTTCTTTTTTAATAGACTATCAAATAAATACAAAATATTTTAATAATTTAAAACAATTACACGAGGGCAAAAACAAACACACACACATATATATATATATATATATATATATAATTATCTTATTCTTAATTTAAAACAATATCGGATATTAGTTATAGTATTATTTGTAAATAGCAAAAAGAGGTCTAAAAAATACTTACATCCAAGAGTTTATTTGCTTTTTTTTTTTTTTTAACTCAAATCAAAACAAAATATTAAAAATAGAGTCCCTACACATCACATGTGCAACTGAAAATTTAATTGAAATTAAAAAGAAACAAGTTCTGAACTGAAATTTCAATTTTGTTATTGAACAAATTAATAATAACAAACTTTATTTCTCAATGATGCCTTGTCTTTAAATTTTTATAAATAATCACATCACTCCATACATATAACAAATGAATTAACATAATATGAACATTTATAGTTGCTGAGTACTTCATTGATTTTTCACCTTTCTAACATCACGGAAAAAATCACTACATCCATTAACTTTATGCCACATCTGCTGCTAAAATTATAGCATTTTGATTGTTGAAGGAAATTGCTGATATTGATGTTTGAAAGAAATATAAAATTATAAAAAAGGTTTTTTATTTTTTTATCTTTATCTTAGTTCATCCCTGGTTTAGCATTGAGAGAAAAAAAAAAACCAGAAATCTAAATTCTGGGATTCCAATAATAACAAATTTGCATACAAAACAGAAAAAAAAAATCAGTTTCGATGTTTCTGCATAAATATAGGAAACAGGAAGCAGTCTGAAAAAAAAAAAAACCTTTTAATTAATTTTTTTCTCTCGTTTTATTATAAAATATATTAGTTATTCTTGGTACACTCAGTTTGAAGAACAAGATCAATGAATGCATGAAAGAAACAGGAACACATGTATGATAGATAACACGATATGATAAAAAAAAATTAACAAATATTAACGAAACTAAAATATTTTTTTTTCTTCAAAACAACATGTAAAGAGAAAATCTTTGAGAAATTCTTATAGATTAACTTGTGGAAAATAATACGTATTTTATATTTCTAAAATCATAATATATGAAGAAAAAGAAACAGTGAAAATGGAAAAACAGTACCTTTACAATGAGACGCTTGACCTTGGAGACAAAAGCTCTGGAAGGATCGATGTTGCCCAAGAACTGAGTTTGGAAGAGCGAGTTGAGGTGAGTTAACGCGGTTCCATTAACGATGGGTATTTCAGAGGGTTTGGTTTTGTGGCCATTTTGCAGAAGTTCCATTTTTTGTGTTATTCTAAGAGTGATATGAGAAAGTGAGAACAAAGAAGAAGCCAGAGATGCGAAGTTCTGTTCAAATGATAAGGGCTTTTAAAGGCATGCACAGGGTTTTCGTGATTTTTTTTTATTTATTTTTTTTTATTTTGAAATATTTTCTGATTTTGGTAACCACCAAAATTTCCGACTAGTACGGCATCTTCATTGACTTCGGAGTTTTGGAGTTGAGTGTATCGGAAGAAGTTAATCTTTTATGATATCATGAACTGACATATAGATGTTTATAACTAGAGATTATTTGGGATATAACTTTTTTTTGGGTTAATTATGAATTTGATACTGGAGATGTTTTTCTTTTATATTCAATTAAAAAAACATTACCGATTAATGAAATAATGAAGCTTTTGCATTGTAAAACTAATTAAGGGTTGTTGTTGTTATTATTATTATAAAGCTACGAAGAAAATGAAAGTGACTTCTATATAAATATTTCTTCATGTGAAGACATTGTAACGCTTTCGGAAGAAAAGAATAGATTAGATGGAAATATAATCATTGAATAGGAACACTTGAGAAATAAAGGGAAAATAATAAAAGTAATGGTGAAAATTAGTGAAAAGAAATTAAGGATTTCTCTTTATTTTATTTTATTTTTCAATATCAAATAATTAATATGTATGGATCATTAATACCATCAGAATTAATATTATTTGTCTCAGTATATTTATATTTTTTTTAAGTGTTTATATTTAATTTAGGTACATAATTTTGTTTAGGTTTCAATTGTTGATGAGTTCTGTTACTTGACAATAGTGTCTGCAAGCATATAGCATATGATGAGAGTAAAAATGTGGAAGACATTCATACTCAATATCAGTTATAAAAGCAACGTCGGTATGATATACCAAAAGTTATTGCGGTAGAGAAGAACACAGATCCACACCAACAATCACACAAGCATAGAAGCCACGAGTTTTATTCATAATAAAATCATCTAATGTAAGAGGAGTACCAATTCCTCTTACAATGAAAAATAGAGCCTTTAGTTGCCACTATTCCACGTGTAGACCATGAATGTGAATCCAACATTGAGCCTTAGTCAATTTCATAGATGCTTATTGGTCTAAGCAAAAATACATAGAAGACCTGAAGATAAATTTCATGAACCCACAACTAACACACAACACATGTCTTCAAGTAAGGAGAACTCAAATCATAAAATTATTTGCCCAAAGACATGACCTTCCATGCAAACAAAGAGTCCCAAATAGTTCCAAATTTCTTACAAAGATCTAAGTGTATGAGATGCTTGTCACCTTTGTTAAGCAAAACCTTGCAATGGAGATAATTCTTACACTCTTCCAACCCCACTAGATAAATCTCCTCCTAAATTTGAATAGAGACAAAGTCTACCTTGATGCATGGTGTAGGGACCTGAGTTAAAGGGATGTTATACACATTATGAAGGGCTTGAACAAAGGTTTTACATTGACTCCAAGTTGGTTGTTCTTTAGAAGGTAAAGAAACATGATCTTGTAAGCACTGTTAGCACTATTGTTGCTATGGTATTTAATGAAGTCAACTTGGACCAAAAATGAAGATCATTTGGAGTTGGTCTAGTCTTAAGATGTGTGAGAGTGTGATCCAGACCATGAGCATGTACCTTTAACCATTGCATTGAGCATTAAAGATCCACTAATACTAAAACAAATAAAATGGATTTAAGTAGGATTTAATCATTTTTCGAAAATCACTTCAGCAAAGTACTTACAACTAATTGTTTTCAAAAATCAATTTGTTAAAAAATGTTGTTGACAAAAAATTAATCGATTGATTTTTGTTTTCAATCGATTGAAACGTGACATTTTTTCTATTTCAAAATTGTTTGCTGTATAAAACAGATTGAACTTTTCCCACTTGATATATAACAAAGATAGAAAATTATTGGGCGATTAATTGTGAAAAACAGAGAGCATATTTGAGGATCTGTTGACTTTGAGTGGGATTATTCAAGAAAGATCAAGATTGTAGATCTTGAAGCTCATCCTTGGTGAAAGCTTATGTGCTCTGGTTCTACATTACAAGGGAAGCTTCTGCATTCATTTTCATCCACTAGTTTGATGTGATTTTGCAGTAGCTGTTTCGATTTTGATAATACATTGTATTTAAGAGTTGTTTTTCTAAAATTGTATAGGGTTTACATTTGTAGGAATGCAGTAGGGTTCTGTACTGTGTGTTTGTATCTTTGTTGGGTGCAGAGGTGTTGTTCTTGCAGGCTGTAAGAGTTGACTGAGGTTATATTGTTTGAACTTGGTGTTCTTAAGTGAATTTATTTGCTTATTGGCAAAGAGACTGGATGTAGCTCTTGAGGAAGAGTGGACTAGTATAATTCTTGGTGTTCTTGCTCTCTCTTGATCCTCTCTTGAATCACGTTTTGAATATGCACATTTCCCTTATTGCCACAAAAAATTCAATTGATTGTTTTTGCATTTTAATTAGTTGATTTTTCTTTACTGCAACTTTGACTTCTCTATTCTGCATTATTCTGTTTTTCTTAAAAAGCCGTATGAAATCTAGTTAATTCTCCTTTGTATCACACTGTATATTTTGAAAACATATTGATTTGATCTTTGTCAAATTTTCATTCTTGAAAAATCAATTGACTATTTTTCAGTTTCAATTAATCGCACTTACCGTTGCTGTAATAACTTGAAAAGTTATGACTGATTGAGTGTGTGTTTTAATTGATTGAATTTTGTCTTTGACATTCTATGGCCATTTCAATTGATTATTTTCAATGATTAATTGATTACATTTTGGAGATTTGTTTTGCTTTTCAAGTCTTTTAATCAACTCTTTTCTTGATTTAATTTATTCATTATGTGTAGTAGTGACGTATAAGTTACTTCGATTGACTATTTATGTTTTTCAATTGATTGAATATGTGATGTACTGAATTGCTAGATAATTCAATTAACTGTTCCTATAATTGAATTGATTGTTTTTGTTATGTGCAGTACTATGAGATATTTTTAGTTGATTATTTTTACATTTTAATTAATTGATTTTGTTCTCTCAATAGTACGAGTGAATTTTAATTGATTGATTTTGTGTTTCAATTAATTGATTTTGTATTGTGCATTCAAATTTCCACTATAAATTGTTTTAATAAAAGACTCACATTCTTTCTATTATTTCTTTTCACTATCTGTGCGAAAATCTTTAAAAGTTCAATTCACCATCCTCTTGAACTCAACCTAAAACTCTTTTCAAGCACCTCCAAGGTATTTAGAAACCTAAAGGAGAAGAACCCATTCAGTCAAAACCCAACCGCAAGGCTTTCCAAGAATGTAGCAATTCTCAATAGTACAAATGCATCAATGTTGGATGCATACCACTAGGAACACGCCACATGTCACAAAGGGCTAGCATGTGTTAATATCCAAAATCTGCAATAGAAATCTTAGTCACAAATCTTCACAAATTTCAAGTGTTAAAACCACTAAATTTAGTTTATGCACCTAAGTGAGAAACACTATTTTATTTTTTGTTTCTCCATGTAAAAAAATCGCCACCAACAAATGTAAAGTAGATTGAGATTATTTGCATATATCTTCTAATCATATAGTCTAATCAACATCAATACATACATTGATTGGTGGATGTTTTTTTGTGTGAATAGTGATCATTTTCTAGCTATTGACTATAAATACTTCAAAATGTGTATTTATAGGTTTTTTGTGTGTGAACAATATCAACTTTGGAATGCATGAGTTAGCATTCGTAAAGAGTAGACTATATTGTAATTCAAATTGCATCTTGTAAAAATCACGTTTATACTTCGTCTACTTCACTTGTCCTTATCTTTTGATCTCCATGTTGCTTGTTATGTGTCTTGCAGTTTTATCTTTGTCTAAGACTTTGTTTGACTTCGTTTGATGTGTTGCACCTTCTTTTATCTTTCAGAACTTATCTTTTTAACTTGATGACAAATGGATTCGTCTGATTATGTTACTTGGTCAATTAGAAGACTACTAAGGTAGTGATATAAGGTCAGATGGCACATATCAAATTTACTTGGATTAGACGATAGTTGTGTTCTAAGTAATTTGATCCTTATAGACAATAATACATTTTTACGTAAAATTCCAAATTGAATTTGTCCATGAACTTTTAATGTCTCAAATTCCCATGATGCTACACTTGGGGTATTGGGAAATATTGTTTGTAATCTATAACTAAATCAAAATACCTATCGAAAGCTTGTCTCTAAGAATAAAATATGATTCATTTGTTTACCTTAAGACTGATAAAGTAAAATTATATGAATTTTTGAGCTTATTTTTGTAATGAAATCAAATCTTTTTAAGTTTAGAACCTGATAAATCTTATGTGTTTTGTAAATAATTTGTTCTTCTATAAATAAGTTGTTACTTGAGTTTTTTCATTAAATTACTCTAAATCTCACTAGTTTTATCTAATAAATTACGCTAAGAAGAGCAAGATTGGAGACCCTAAGAGCACATAAGGGTAAAATTGGAATGTTGAGTTGGGCAAAACACCACTTTTTTGCTTCAGGTGCCACTTTGCAAAAATTGGGCCAAAAGTGCTGAAATTGTAACAAAATATCGTCGTCATGTTAGCGTAGAAAATATATTCTATTTAAAAAACATTTCACATTAGGGTTTAGTATCTTTGATCATTGATAAAAAAATGTCAAACTTGGAGGCAGCTTTGCAGTTTCTGGATTTAATCCACCCTTTTCCATTGTGCTTATTGGTTGTTTAGTGTTCTCATGACTATCACGAGCTAAACCCATTATTGTCGGGGTTAGATGTAATATGGAACTCTCATGCAATCATATTTTGCTTAACTTATGACTTATCATAAATGTTTTTCTTTCAATATATTAGTTTATTAATGTTGTGCTTATGCTTGTTATGTGGACCATAACTCAATCATTGATTCTTAAGAGTATTGGAAAATATCCTTTAAATCTAGAACTGAATTAATTTACCAAATGAAAGCTCATGTCTAGGAATAGAACATGATTCATTTGTTGTCATTAAGATCCTTGTTTTTATGTAAGATTCATTTATATAATTGATCAAGAAATTGACGATTAATGCATTATCCCCAGACTCATCCACTAAGGAATCAAGTTTGAGTAATTTTATGGATTGACATTGATTATTGATAAAAAATAAGAAAATTATTTTTATACATGAGAGTAATATTTGGTAAAATCTATTCTTGGCAATTTCATTATATTCATCTTTTACCCTTGTTTTACGTTCCAAGTATTGATACAAAAACTCTATAAATATTTATTTGTTTTAATTTTTTTACACAACATTTTAATTTTTTTTACCTTAAAAATGTATTATAATTGTATAAATTGTTGGGTGTTGCACAAATATTTTCAGTAGAACAATATATTATTACTTACTACATATGTGACTAGTGCACATGTCATCATTTCAAATTTTTTCTAACAAGTTTTTTTGGTGCCATTGCCTGGCATTTGTGTTTCAATACATACAAAATTTACCTTTATATTTTAGACTTAAATTTTTATTTTTCATTTTATTTATTCTTTTATTTTCTTTTATTTTTGTTTTGTATATATAATTTATTTGAGTTAATTTGTTTTTCTAGTTTTTAGTCTATTTTTATATATACAATACAACATTCTTCTACTCTAGTTGACACTCAAAATCTGGATTTCCTTATGTAAAAGGGATGATTAATCAGAATCAAAGGAGAACTATAGGGGACTCAATCACATATATGAGTCCTAGAAACTTCACTAACATTGTGAGGCCCACCATGAATGAGAAGATTTTTGAGATGAAGCATGCTCTCTTACAATTGATCAATTCTCATCAAATTTGTGGTTTGGATCATGAAGATGCACATACTCATCTATACACCTTTTAAGAGTTGTGTGGCTTAGTTAGATTCATGTGGAGACAAATCTTTAGACCGTTTCTTCCCGCCATCCAAGAATACAGAGGTGAAGGTGGCCATAGCTACTATTGTTCAAGGTGTTGATGAATCATTGAGTGAAGTTTGGAAGAGATTCAAGGTTTGGTTGAGAAAGTGCCCCAACCATGGTTTCGAAGTGGAGATGCAAGTTTATACTTTTTGTACTGGGCTTCAACTACAAAAAGAAAAGATGATTTTGGATGCTTCTTTTGGTGGCTTAGTTTTGTTCAAAACTGCAGAGGAAGCAATCACAATTATTGAGTGCACAACATCTATTGATATGAGAAGTCAGTATGGAAGGGCACATGCACAGAAGAGATGAGTGTTAGAGTGGAATTCTCAAGATGTTATCTTAGCCCAACACAAGGTCTTGTTCTAGCATATTGAAGTTCTCAACCAACAAATGGCCAAGTTACCGCAACATATACGGGCCATGCAAGCTGCATCAATTTCAACTCAACTAGTTTTAAGGTGTGATTTTTGTGGAAGCAATCACTCTAATGATTACTGCCAAATGCCTAGTGGTTCTTAGATTGAAGAACTGAATTATTTTTTGAATAAAAAACGTCAACAATATCTACCATTGTATGAGAGGGTTAATAAGTTGGAATATTCATTTCAATAATTCATGAAATTTTCCCTTCAAGATCAGAAGAATAAAGAAGCATCTATTAAGAATTTGGAGGTTTAGGTTGGTCAATTGGCAAAAGAAATGGCGGATCATCGGGAGGGATCATTCTCTATAGATACCCATGAGCAGTGTAATGCAATTATGAATGAAAGTGAGAGAGAGGTTGGGTTGAGTGATGGAGAGCAAAACATTGTTATGAGAAAGAGTTAGGTCGTGAAGGAAGTATAGAGAAAAAAATGAATGAGGAGACTGTGGTAGGAGAGAAAAAATAAAGAAAAAATATATAAAAGGAAGAAAATAAAAAAGAGAAAAAGAAAGAGGACATTAAAGCCCATTTGTAATAGAACTTCCTTATCTTTTGGTGGTAAATAAGAAGGTGAGTACCTTGCCCAAGCTGAAAAGAGTTTTTAGATTTTTCATTCCACTAAAGGAGGAACCGGAAGAACTTGATGATCATAATTTAAAAATTGTATTCAAAGTGGAGAAAGATAAGAGGCACACTAATTCAGGATATATGGAAGCTGAGCTTAGACTGGGCCTATCAATCATATTTTGATAGAGTTAAATTATATGATGTTTTTAGACTTATTTTCATAATGAAATCAAATCTTTTTAAGCTTGGAACCTTCTAAATCTCATGTTTTTATAAATAATTTGTTCTTTTATAAATAAGTTGTTACTTGATTTTTTCCATCAAATGTTAGTATAAATCTGAATAGTCTTGTCAAATAAATTATCATAAAACATTTAGGTTAAGAAGAGCAAGATTGGAGTCCATAGGAGCGCATAAGGGCAAAATTGGAATGTTGAAGCTGAAAGCTAGGTCGGGTGCCACTCTGCTAAGATTGGGCTAAAAGTGCTGAAATAGCAACAAAATCCAATTGTGCTGGGTGCGAGCGTCGAAAAACAAATTCTATTTAAGAAACCTTTCACATTAAGGTTTGGTATCCTCGACCATAGATAAATAAAAGTCAAACTTGGAGGCAATTTAGGGGTTTTTGGATTTAATCCACCTTCTTCCATTGTGCTTATTGGTTGTTCAGTGTTCTCATGATTATGATGAGCTAAACCTATTATTGTTAGAGTTAGATGTAATTAGATGGAACTCTCATGTAATCATATTTGGGTTTAACTTATGTCATATCATAAATTCTTTTATTTCAATATATCAATTTATTAATTTTATGCTTATGCTTGTTGTGTGAATCCATAACTCGTTCATTGATTCTTAAGAGTATTGAAAAATATCTTTTGAATCTAGAACTGAATTAATTTACCGAATGAAAGCTCATGTATAAGATAAAGCGTGATTCATTTGTTGTTATTAAGATCCTGTGTTTATACAAGATCAATCCATATAATTGATCAAGAAATTGACGGTTAATAGATAATCCCCAGGCTCATCCCATGAGAAATCAGGTTTGAGTAATTTTTTGGATTGACATTGATTATTGATAGAAAAAAAAGAGAAAATTGTTTTTATACATAAGAGTAATGTTTGGTGAAATCTATCCCTAACAATTTCATTCTATTCATCTTTTACCCTTTTTCTATGTTCTAAGTGTTGATATATAAACCTTAAAAATATTTATTTGTTTTAATTTTTTTGGGACAACATTTGAATTATGGGTTATTTCTTGATTCTAAATTTAATATAATCATATAAATTTTTGTGTGTTACTGAAATCCTTTGGAAAGAATGATATATTTATTACTTGCTACATTTGTGATTCGTGCACTTGCCATCATTGTAAGTTTTGTTTATTATTTGATCAAGAAATTAACTATTGATAGGTAAGCTTAAGCTCATTCACGTGAGAGATTAGGGTTGGAGTAGTAAAGTGGGTTGGTATTGATATTAGTTTGAAAAGAAGATAAATTATTTTATGCATGAGAGTGACATTTGGTGAAGTCTAACCCTCGCAATTTCATTTCATATTACTGTTAATCTTTTTCGCATTCCAATTATTTGACAAAAATACCCAAAATCATTTAATTATTTTTATGCAATTTTATTTTACTGCTCATCAATTCAAATAATTGAATTATTATTTAGTTTAATTTAATTATAAATAGTAATTGTTTTCGTGTATTGCAAAGTCCTTTAAAAGAGAATAATATATTTATTACTTGTTACATTTGCGACAGGTGCACTTGCCATTAAACACATTTTGCTAATAATTACTTGTTTATTTTGACAAGGTTTTAAAGCCAATAAAAAAACTTTAAAGGATATATTTGAATAAAGCTTAAAATCACATTAGAGCTGAAAACAATTTTTTTTCCCTTTATGAAATGATTCACTCAAATATCATAACTTTTTTTATGAATAAAATAACTTTTTTAACATTACACCTTTGAAAAGAAAAAACTGATTTAATATTTTATAAGAACATTAGTTTATTCTAGTAATCCTAAAGTGTAGGGAAAGGTCCAATTGTTAAGGATCTTGTGGGTGACGTTAATTGTCCTATGGCATAGGCTAAGTGGGTCAAGTCACAATCGAATCGTGACACTTAGGCTGTTACGCTCTTAAGTAGAAAGAGTTGTGCAATGACTATAGTTTTTGACCTAGCGATAAGCTTGATCCAACAATTGGTATCAAAGCAAAGGCCACGAGTTCGATTCTCCGTAGCGCAATTGCTGAGGGAGAGATTGTTGTGGATGACATTAATTATCCCGTGACAGAGGTCAGGTGGGCCAAGTCACAATTAATTCATGACACTTAGGTTGCTACATTTTTAAGTATAAAGAGTTGCGCCTTGACTAATGACTATAACTTTTGGCCCATTGGTAAGCTCTTCATCCAATAATTGGTATCAGAGCTAAGGTCACGAGTTCGATTCTAGAGGGACGATTGTTCAATAGGAGATTGTTGTAGATTGTACAATTGACTGTCCTTGATCTTTAACACATAAATCCTATGGTTCTTGTACACACTTATCCTTAACAACTGCTTGAATTATCTCACTTAAATTGGATATGGTTAAATCATTAACAAGTGAGGGAACAATATTCTTTTAATGCTAATTAAAAATATATTGTAGAAAAGAAAAGAATGAAGAAAAAAATTTGATGCAAAATGGAAATATAGTGACATTAATAGGTGATGCAAAAATTTCATAAATGTATCTAAATGTAAAAAATTAACTTTTGTGTAGAAAAAATTAAATTAAATAAATGCAAAAAAATAAATTAAGATATTTTGATGCAATGAGTTTCAACCAATTGATATTTCTCATCATTCAATCAAGATCATTCCTAAAAGTTCTCTCAAATAATTAAAACGTTCTTCAAAAGGGAGTTTTGTAAAAATATATGCTAATTGTTCGTTCGTTGAGAAAAGATTGCGGATCAACGATGTCTTTTTAATTTCAATGTGTTTATTCTTGAATGCAAAATTGGATTTGTAGAAAGATTAATAACAACACTATTATCACCAAATTTGGAATGTTAGTCTTATGAGTTCCATTATCAGCAAGTTGATTTCTAATCCAAAGCAACTAGAACAACATTCAACAACTGAAATATACTCAGCTTCTATAGTGGATAAAGCAATCGTTCCTTGCTTCTTACTTATCCATGAGATTAAAATACTTCCCATGAAGTGATATTCTCCACTTGTACTCTCCCTTTCTACCTTGTTTTCTTTATAATTTGTATCACTATATCCCTTGGATCTGCCTAGCGATGTTGTAGAATGCATAGGTATACTCATCGATCTGACTTCATCTAACTTGAATCTCTTAAGTAGTTTTCTAACTATCTAGTTACTTGATTTGAAGTCTAAGAAAAAGTTTAAGCTCTTCTATCATGTTCATTTTAAATTCTTTCACCATTAAGTTTGAAATTTTTTTATAAAGAAATTCATTAATAGAACCAAATATAATTTGAGAAAAATATAAAGGAAACCAAATTAAGCTTGAAACTTTAAATATATTTTTTTAAAACCATTGGATATTAAACATTTATTACAATATTATTTTTAATTAATGTAGAATGTCCATGAGCGAGAAAAATTTTTGAGAAACACGAAACATTGAAAATCAATTTGAAAGGAATATTAAAAACTATTAATGTGCATAAATCGTGGAATATGGAAATCGGTGTCGGAAGAAACTTAGAGCCATACAAATCAGCGTTAAACGCATTTGCAAAATAAAGAAAAATGAAATCTGTATAAAACATTTTTGAAATTTTGAAACGACGAAAAAGAAGTGTAAAAAAAATGTGGAACCAAAATTAGAAACATGTACAAACATAAATTAACAATCATGTTGATTAAAACTACACAGTCCGAATTAACAATCATAAATTATCGTCGCAGAGGGCAGATATGGAAACATCTTCAAAATCAAGTCACCAGTATATTCCATGTAATGTTTTGGAAAATAAATTTTAATAAAACATTAAACATAATGTTAATAATATTAATAATCATATTGTTATTATTAATGATATTAATAATAATAGTAATGATATTAATAATAATAGTAATGATATTAATAATAAAATTAATAAAAGTAAGATTAAATATAATAAAAATAATATTATTAATTACATAATGGTAATAATAATAATAATATTAATTATTATTAGTAATAATATTAGAAATATTTATAATGTTAATAATAATAATTTTAATAAAATTAATTATTAATATTATCTAAAAAAAATTTATAAATAATTACATAAAGATTTAAATTTATATGTAATTATATACAGATTTAAATTCGTTTATAAGATGACTTCTTTCCACGCCTTCCATAATGAATTTCCCAACTGTCAATTTTGAAAAAGTTTGGGTGGAGTGGGTAATGAGTTTGTATTTCAGATTCTAGAATTCGGAAGATTACCATATTACATTATCCAAAACTAGTTTTGTTTTTGAAAATAAAGTTCGGAACTTAGATATTTCGGAAGTGGAAGTTGGCTTCTGAAATAGGCGGTTCTAGAAGTATAAAATGAATTCCAGAATACACCTTTTACATTGTATTTCAGAAGTTAAATTTATATTTTGAAACGAGCAAATCTGAAAGTAAAATTTAATCTTTAGGATTTGACTATTTCGGATATAAATTTAACTTTCAGAATAATCTGTTTCAGAAGCTAAATTTGTATTCCAGAACAATCGAATTTGAAAGGTCAAATTTCACTTTCAAATTGGATTATATCGAAATATAAATTTAGTTTTTGGAATAAGCTGTTTCCGAAGAATAATTTAGATTGAAGTGAAATGTTTCACCTTTGGCCTCACTTAGAATTTACATGTTGTCATTAGTAGCTTGATAAGGTTTGTTGTTTAGTTTGAAAGGTAGATTTTGAATTTGAAGTTTCAACCTGCATGTTTTTGTCGGTGTTAGAAGAATTCGATAACTTTAGTACAAACCGTGCAAGACATGTGTTAGAGGATGAATCTCAACCTCAAATAAAGATTTTGTAACATTTCTAGGGATATACAGGTGATTCCTTATACTAGTTCAAATATTACGAATTAATGAGCTTCTTAAAAAGTCTGCTTTTCTTGCAATTGCTCAACTGACTTGCAGTTTGTTTCTCTCGTTGAGGGATTCTTGGAATGACCTATCAATATTGGGAATAGCGTAAATGGATTTCCACTTGTAATTTCTCTTTCTTTTTGGAATTCATTTATAACTTAAACTTATCTAAATCAGTTTCATATTACTGATTGTTATCACTCTTTTCCTTCATTCCATAGAGTTGGTGATAGAGATTTTTGACACGCTAGGAGAAGAAGAGACTAAACCTACATTTAAGGCGAGTGTTTGCCACCCAATTCCAGTGAAACAACTAGCTTACGTTGTTATTTTATTTTAATTTTATTGCTTTTGACTAGGATATATTACAGACATTTAAAACTTTTAAATTAAAAATATGATAATACATTGAATAGTAGATTGAAATAAGTTTTCCACTCATTTTAATATTTTGATTCTCACTCATTGAATAAGTTTTCCACTGTTTTGGATTGCTCAATCCGAAGCTATTTCCGGATCTGGGAACAACTTTCGTATTGAACAATTCAGAAAAATGTTATGTTTGGTTTCTTTTATGGATTGCTCAATCTGAAAGAGAAACTAAATGAAAAATCGGCCCCCACCCTGTGTCGTACGACACCACTCACCCCCTCCCCTTTATGCTTTCACTACCCCTTCCATTAACAACTGTACAATACCTTCAACGATAGACGACAGTGGACGATGGTGGACATGGTGGATACAGATGACACGACGAAAACTCTTCACGATGGCTCTTTCTTCACGGTGGTGGTGCAATTTGGGAAATTTGAGGTGTGAGATATATGGAGGTGTAAGGTTGGATGAGGGTAAATCAGACGTTACACACTTTAATGAGAGACAATTTGGAATTTTGAAAATGTATTGAGGTACAAGAAGAAGGTATGCAGGTGCAAGAAGAAGCCATCTATATGTAATTACCGACGAATTTTTCTGTAGATAACAGTTCGGTAGGCAGTTCCAAATTTACCTACAGATTAGAATCCATATGTAATTACCTACGAATTTTTCCATAGATAAAATCCGTAGGTAAAATCTGTAGATAAAATTCGTATAAAATAGATTCGTGTGTAAAGTCTGTAAAATATTCTAAATTTACCTACAGATAAAAATTTATATGTAATAATCTGTTAGTAAATCAAGAATTTCTTGTAGTGATTTCTGTTTATTACTCCAAGTATTCTTTGGCAAAAACTTTCTAGTGGTATCAAGTAAAGAAGAAACTTCAATTTCAATCACTTCTATTAGATCAACATTACTGTACTCAAGAAATGGAGTCATCTTAAGTTTCCATAGCTCAAAATTTTCACCTTTAAATAAAGATGGACGATTGATAGATTGTCCTTTAGAGTCCATCGAGTCAGTTAAGATTGTTTCCTCTCATCCTATTAACCCCAGAGGTTAACTCTAATACGAATTGAAGGTGCAATTGGCTTTAGAAGAGGGGTTGAATGGAGCTTACAAAATCGATTCGCAGTGGATAATAAATAAGCGACAATAAAAATTAATTATGAGGCATGCAAGATAACAATAAAATTAAATCTAAGGCGCACAAGATTTATCATGGTTCAATCAAACTTGAGCTACATCTAGTCTCCTTAAGAAACTACTTAACCTAATCTTTTGATTAGAACAAGTATTATCACCTCTCCAGGATACACAAGTATTCTCTTCTCTTTAGGAAACATTAGTATTCTCTATTCTCCAGGAAACACGAGTATTTTCTCATCTCTAGGAAATCCAAGTAAACAAACCTTTCCAGGTTATACCAATCCCAATCTTTCCCTAAGATCAAAACCACTCAAGATTGAAAGAAACACTCTCAAAAGAGAAAACAATGAAAGCTCACAAGGGTTACTTCACAATGTTTTCACACAACCCAAAACTCTATATATTCTCAATAGCAGATTTATAATACACACTCAGATATTTAGTAATTTTTCTATTTCTTCAATGTATTGTATGATGTATTTCTCTTTTTGCTTCTTGTTCTTCAACTTAAAATCATTCCTCTATATCTACCTTTGTAGAAACTAGCCATTGGATGCTTGAAAAGATAACTTCTGAATCTTCCTAACAATTGAACTTGATTGTCTGTTCATTTAATGCTCAAGCTAGAAAGTATTTCTCTTATTTTGATTTTCTGCATTAAACTTGATTAATTCGTATATGAACTAATTTAATACAGTATACAACAATTATATTTGATTGAAATTAATCACAAATATTCTTCAAAATAGGATCATTAAGAATTTGAATCTTGAAAACCTTCTAAAAATTATACTCAAATTGGTTTTGATTTTCGCATTTAATACAACAATGAAATCATCAACATAGAACAACAAAATTATTTACCATTATATGACGTTAAACAAAAATTTTGGACAAGCACAATTTATACTTAGTTATAGTAAATGGAAAACAATGGGGTGGTTTGGCACGTCAAATGTAGATATGTAAACTATTGATTTTAATCTTTACAGATGATGTTTATTTGAATTTCAATAATACAACACATTAGGAAAGCAGCCACATAATCTTAAATAAGCAATTTTTATTTTTTTTGGCAACGTAAACAACATATAAGATTTTAAGGAAACCCTCTGTTTAATTATCCAAAACGTTGCAGAGCATATTAATGAATTCGAATTAGATGAATATATATCAAAGACGTGAGTTATTCAAGGGTTAAAAAAAACTTCCTTTAATTTGTGTGATTCAATTTGACTTTTCAGATAACATATGGTTTGCATCAGAATAATCGTTAGCAAAGATTTTGGTACCAACTTAATGTTAATTAAAAATATCTTTAAATAGGTGCAAATATTAACATTATATAGCATAAATTTATTTCCGAAACAGTTTAAAGAAAACTTTGATTGCATAAAAGATTATTCAACAATTTTAAGAAGCAAAATAAAATTTTTTTTTGAAAACATATTTAAAAACAGTTTTAAAACATTTACTGTTTTCACATTGAAGTATTTTTAACTTTGTTCTTCTTTTAATTTTAAGGAGAATTAATTTAATAAACTAAGTGAATAGAAAAAATTATCTGGGTCTATAGACCGTCTAGATATTTTTTATATTTAATTTATTCTTTTATATATATTATATTTATTTTGATTAACATGTTATTGTATTTTTTCTGTGTTTTTTTCCTTTAATCTCATAATTACTTGGAATATTGAACTGTAGAGAGTTGGAGAATCATAGGGGCTCAATCAAGTATATGGGTCTTAGAGAGATTTATAGCATTGTGAGGTCACTTATGAATGAGAAGATCACTGAGATAAAGTCTGCTCTCCTATAGCTAATAAACTACCAACAGTTTGCAGGCATGGACTATGAGGAGCCACACTCTCTTTTGTACATATTTTATGAGTTGTGTGGTACATTTGGTATGATAGAGACTGACGAGGAAGCATTGTTATTAAGAGTATTTTCATTCTCTTTGATTGGAAAGGCTAAGGCTTGGCTTCAATCACAACCTAACCAAAGCCTTACTAGTTGGAAGGATGTGAAGGCTAGATTTTTGTCAAAATTTTTTCCTCCATCCAAAAATACTAAGGCAAAGGAAGCCATATGTGATAAACCCTTATGTGAAGCTTGAGAGAGATATAAATTTTTATTGAGGAAGTGTCTTAACCATGGGTTAGAATAAAAAATACAAGTGCAAATTTTCTATAATGGCTCCAATCGCACACTAAGATGATTTTGGATGCCTCTTTTGGTGGTTCAGTATTGTTGAAAATTATAGAGGAGGCCATTACAATTATATATGGTTTCCACTGATATGAGAGGCCACATGGGAGGACACTAATCCAGAAAAGGGGAGTATTAGAGTTGAATTCTCAAGATACCCTTCTAGCCTGACATAAACTTTTATTCCAACAGATAGAAGCTTTGAATCAACAGATGGCTAAACTCCCTCAATAGTTACAGGCCATGCAAACTGCATCAATTCTTACTCAACCAGTGCTGAGATGTGACTTCTATAGAGGTAATCGTTCTAATGGTTATTTCCAAATGCTTAGTGATTCCTAAATTGCGGAAGTAAATTACATGGGGATTCAAGGAATGCTACAATTCTCCGACACTCCTTTTCCCAATTTTTTCAATCAAGGGTGGAGACAAAATTATGATGGAACATCAGGAAGTCGATTCCAACACTCACCAACACATGAATGACTCAAAAAACTTAAAGATACTTTATAATAATTCATGTAATTATCAATCCATAATCATAACAATATTACTAGAAGTGGGAAGGAAGTTGGGTTGAGCAAGAAAGAAAATATTAAGAATGATAAGGATAAAATGAATATGGAAGAGAGAGTAAAATTAAGCGTGGAGAGTGGAGTAGAGGAAGAAGAAAATAAAGAAGAAAATAAAAAAGAAAAACATAGAGAAGAAGATGTGAAAGAATTTTTTGTGAAAAATCTCCCTTATCCTCCTCCACAACAAAAGAAGCCCTTTCTCTGGTGCAAAATCATGAAAACACCTCAGATATATGGGAAAAAGCTCTCAGATATTTCAAGCCAGCACAAGAGCCTATGGAGCTTGATGATTACAACTTACCATATCTCTTTAAAGAAAAAAAATCAAGTAACATTCTGATGAGGAAGTGAAGAAGATTAAGCTCAAACCATGCCTACCCATCTTATTTTGCACATCAAAGATGAAAAATATTTTTAAGGGACAAAGAAAAAAATGGAAAAATATATGGGTAGTTAAAAAGATTGAAGATGATGGAATGGTGTAGATAAAGAGTCCATATCATAGGAGGACAAAGACTGTCACTTGGGAGATGCTACATCCCCAAGTTCTCACACCTTGATGTGCTCGTCGGGCTCGGGACGTTAAACAAGTGCTTCTTAGGAGGCAACCCAATGATTCAGTTAGAATAAAGATTGTTTCACCGTTTCAATGGCACTCGACTCAACATGAATGGAGCCCAATGCAGATATTTCAACACTTGTGTGTGGCACAACACAAACTATGCCCAACACCATTTTTCAATTTTTCAAATTTTAGTGTAGACCTGAATTTGAGCCCGACGCAAACAAGTTTAAAATAAAATAAAGAAAAAACAAAATTTTGGACCTAGGGTCCAACCTCATTTGAAGGAGGGGGTGATCCTGTTAAGGAAGTGGATGCTAATGATCTAAAAAATGAAAACCATATTCTATGATGATTAAGATCTGCTGGAGAATAAACCTTTGAAAGATTATGTTTTATTTTGTTATATTAACTTCAACTTTTATTTTATTTTTCAATTTTTTATTTTGATAACAAATTGTGTGACTTGGCTATGTGATTATTACGAGGCAATTGGTTTATGACTTAGAGTAAAATTTTACCTATTTCTGATGAGAAAATTTTGTATGTTGTTACTCTTTGAGATCTTTCAACTAATTATGTGGGTTTTGTTGAGAATGTAGCTTATGGTTGCTCTTGTGTTTGTGATGAAAAATATATATATGATAGATATGATGTGACAACTATTGGGATCAACATATCCAGGTGAGAGTTTGAACTTAAGGGTTTTATTAAATAAGTACTATCATTTTTTACTCATAATTGATTTTACTTGAGTTTCTTTGCTAATATATTCATTTGCATATTTACAAATGATCAAGGCTAGTTTTATCTAATGTTTAACTTGAGCCAAACAGCTAACCATTGTTTTGAAAAGATAAAACATTATACCCTTTTGAGCTTTAATTTTATTTTTTTTTCATTCCTCAGCCCTTTATCATTGTAAGAATTACTTAACTACCTCACATTGAGTAGAGAGAGTAAGGAGATCATGATCCTCAGTTTGATTCAAGTTTTGGGGAAGTTATTTAAGGGAATATAATGTTTAATTTAGAAAAGGTTAGAGATTTGTCATGGTATTTCTTTTCAAAAAAAGAAAGAAAAAAAATCTAAAATAATTATTTTGAGTTAATGTGAGGGAAAAGGTGATATTGGAATGGAATAGTATTCAAGAAAGAATCACTACATTACTGGAAGAACAAAATAAACTCTAAAATTAGGAAAAGAGTATATGACCATCAACAAACATCAAAATGAAAGAAAATAACCAAGGACAGAGGAAAATGGAAGAACGTAAGAAAGAAATCTCACCATATCAAGAATCGTTAGTTCTTCAAATCATCTTTGAAACTAAAAGAAATCATTAACTAACCCTAATTTTTTTTTCAATATTTCTCACTACTCCTTGCTAACTAACAAAAATTTATTCAATAATTGAAAAACAAAGAAATAGAACGAATATAGTATCAAGAAATCCAGACAGTAAGAATATATAACCAAACTAAAACTTCAAATGTAAACAGTACAATGGAAACTAAAATCCGCTACCAGAACAAGCGATAAACGTAAAATAAAGGAATCGAACTTGAATTGATATGATCAAGCACAAAGAGGAAGTAATCTTGGAGTAAGAAGCATTTGAAATTGCAAATGGAAAAGGAATAGTGACAAGGAAAGAAGAAGAAAAATTTGCGACAATAGAAAACCCAATAACCCTTTTCTTTCTTTACCTTTGGAATGTTCTCTGCATTTTACAAAAAGAAAAACAATCCTTAGTGAAGTAAACTGAATAGTGAAAAAAAAAAGTAATTCTCTTGGGATTGCCAATCTATGATTTTATAACCACGCCTGACTAAATGTCCTAAACATTCCTCTACACAGTTAGGATCACATGTCATCAGTTACATGTCAACTGATTTAGTTTAAACAACAATTATCAAAATTCTGGATTCCTCTTGGCTAAAGATGTGGTGGCTGGATGGTTGATGCAATTCTAACTTCATTGCTTGCTTCACTTTGCTTCAGCCTTGGATGTTTGATGTTTTGAACATGGAACAAATTGGATGCAATGAAAGATTGAACAATTATTGATGTTTGGAAGATGAAGTGAATTGAGTGTAAGGTTAGGCAAACACAATTAGAAGGAGGCTAGAGTATAGTCTTGAGAATGAAGACTACTCTAAGGAGAGCTTTAGAATAAGAAGAGGGAATTTGGACAACACTTATATTCTTATTCATCAAAAGCTGAAAATTGAGTTACATAAGGTACTTATTAATAGTGCATGGAAGTCTAAGCATCTCCAATAAGAATTTGACACATGTCAAGCTAGGATTGGAGTGAATCCTCTCCATACATAGGATGTCATGTGGCAAGTGGCATGGAAAGCATGTGGTGCCACCTAAGCTTCCACCTACGCACCACTATGCTCCTAATTGGTGCTACACCATCCCTTGTACATGCCACCTAAGCCCTAGCAAACTCTTTCCTTGTCTCTCTTAGGTTTAGTCTTTTCACCTCCAAATTTCAAGGCAAGCTAGTCTACTTTTTAGCCAAAATACAAGGCTCAAAAATTAAATTCCTATGCTACTTTGGCCCAAAATACACGGTCTAAAATCCTATTGTACTTATCCAAAAACACAAAGCCTAAAAATAAATTATATACTATTCTGTACAATTTCTACAAGTAGAGGTTTTATAATCTTGAAGTTCTAGAATCTCTAGAGTGATCTTTTCTTATTTTGAATTTGGGTCAAAAAGTTTATTTGGAGGCCCAATTAAGCCCAATGAGGCCCAATCTCCTAATAATCCTAATCAAATCTCTAGCTCAATAAGCTCTTTATTCCTATTTGGAGTCTTGGAAATGGGTTTTCATTAATAGTCCTTCATCAATGTGTATTCTCTTGTTCTTCTCTTGTTCCTCTAGATCATTTAGTGATATAGTGTCCTACTTGGTGTACAACGTTTCATTCTGAAAACTAAGGACATTTTGGGAAAGTTTTATTCCATAACTGATGAAGGAATCCTACTTAGTTATTTTGAAACATTAAGGCTTTTAGGGTGTACAAGTCTAAAATGTTTGTTGTTGAAAAAGAAATCCATGTAAGATTTAATGACTACAAACCTCATGAAATTATCGGAGCAGGACAATTCTATTGGTTTTCATTTACAAGAACTATAGGTCAACTTAACAACACCAGATGATCAAGCAAGGCCAACAGACGGTCTGTCCAACACACAAAAGGATCCAACAACACAGATCAGGTCTGGTAGAAATTCAACTTTGCTCAAAGATCATTCCACATAAGCTATCATAGGAGACCCCAACAAGGTTAAGAGTAAAGGACTACACTATTACGATATTTCAAGTAGAACCAAATAACATCAATGGGGCTTTGGAAGTTGAAAGATAGATCAAAGCCATGTAAGAAGAGTTGGAACAATATAAGAATAAAGTTTGGAATTTTGTTAAGCCTTCAAAGGATAAAGCTATCATAGGAGCTAAGTGGGTCTTCAGAAACAATTTATATGAGCAAGGTAAGGTTGTGATGAACATGGCTAGGCTTGTAGCGAAAGGGTACTCACATTAGGAAGGTATAAACTATATTAAAACTTATGTTCTTATAGCTAGCTTAGACACATGTTGTTGTCATTTGTTGCTTTCAATAAAATGAAGTTGTATCAAATGGACATGAAAGCACATTTCTTAATGGATTTGTCGAAGAAGAACTCTATGTGGAAAAATGTCTTAGGTTTGGGAGTACTACTTTTCTAAGACATGTTTTCAAGTTAAACAAGGCTATGTATGGACTCAAACAAACTGCTAGAGCTTGGTATGTGTTTCTCAATGTTTTTCTAAATGAAAATGATTCTTAAATGAGGATAAGTATGCAATAATCTGTTTCACAAATATTATTCAAATTAATTCATTATGGTTCATATTTATGTAGATGACATTATTTTTGGTGCAACTAATGAGCATCTTTGTCAAGAGTTTTCAAGTCTTATGCTTATTAAGTTTATCAGCATGAAGGAAGAACTTAGGTCCTTCGTAGGATTGTAGACCAAGCACGTAGACAGTCCCATGTACATACATCAAACAAAGTATGTTAAAAAGTTGCTTAAAAAGTTCAACCTATAGATTCTAAGGAGTTGAGCACTCTATTTCACAACAACTTCTCTTAGTCTTCTTGAGTGTTTTGGAGTTTCTTCTTTGGATGGTGATGAATAAGGATGCATAGAAGCTAGGTGATTAGAAGCATGTTTCGATGATTTAAAGTGGAAAAGTAGAGAGTCTAGTGAGAGGTAAGGCTAACTCAATAAGGAAGGAGTCTAGGCTAAGTTTAAGAAGAAAACTAACCTAGAAGAAACTCAAGAATAAGTAAGAAGGCAAATTTAGGTAGTAATTCTTTACTCATTCATAGTTTAACTTCCTTTATGTGAAAAACATGTCATTAAACACAATTTATTTGCACCTAGGACTCCATATCAGAATAAAGTTGTAGAAAGGAAAAATAGATCAATAAAGAGCTAGGACTACGCTGAATGAAACCTCTGTCCAAAATACTTTTAGATTGATATAGTAAGTACAACTTATTACGTATTTAACAAGGTATTAATTAGACCAATTCTTAAGAAAACTCCTTATGAGTTGTCTAAGGAAAGAAAACCTAGTATAAGAAATGATAAAGAAAACCTTGGAGTTTAATGTCAAAGCAAACAAAAGTATTTTTCTTAAGATATCCTTTGAATAGTCACTCATAAAATCCATCTTAAAAAGCTCATGGCAATTGAAGAATTTGTACATGTATTATTTTGATTAGTCTAATCATAAATTTGAAGTGCATCTAATAGTGATGGAGGTGAAAAGCTATTAATACTCAATTTTTTCATGTTCGAATAAAAAAGCTCAACTAATAATAAGGTCATTAATTTTAAAAAAAATAACAAATAAAATTAAAATTAAAAAAAAATGGAAATAACAAAATAAATAGAAATGTTAACAGAGATATCATATTAACCACATGTTATGAAAATAAAGAGAACACAGAAATGAACGTAAAAGAACAAAGGATATGAGAGTGAAAATATATCTCTTTTCTTATTCCTTTGATGAAAGAAAATACTTCATATATAGAGTACATGGATTAACACGATTATAACAGAATAGTTACTCTAACAGAATCCTGAATGATTATCACATAATAATTATTTATTATATATACTCTAACAGAATCTCTAATGATTCTCATATAATAATAATTATTTATCATTTATTACCCTCTCTCAAGATGGAGCATAGAGATTAATTAAACCCATATTGGACAGCAGATGTAAGAACAACTTGGGGTATGAGAGGTTTTATACAGATGTTAGCGACCTGTGTTAGTGTTGATAGGGAGCAAACAAAGAACACTATCATGAACCTTTTCTCTAACCACATGGCAATCGATTTCAACGTGTTTGCTATGCTCATGAAATACAGGATTGGCAACTAAATGTAAGGCAAACTTGTTGTCACCAAAAAGAACTACAGTGGCCTAAGGAACAATATGTAAATCATGAAGCAAATAAGACAACCATTGAATTTCACAGGTTACCGATGCCAAAGCACGATATTCAGCCTCAGACGAAGATTGTGAAACTGTGTGTTGCTTCTTGAATCACCAAGAAATTAATGAATCACCAAAAAATGCAAAAGCCGATAACAGAGTAGCGATGAGTTTCAGGGCATGATGTCCAGTCTGAGTCACAAAAACCTTTCAGTTATAAAGGAGAATCACTAGGAAAGAAGAGCCCCCGACCAAGATTAGCTTTGAGATAATGAAGAACCCTGAGTGCTGCTTGGTAATGAGCCATTGTAAGAGTTGATAAAAATTGTGATAGATGATTGACAACAAAACAAATGTCAGACCTAGTGTTGGTCAGGTAGATGAGTTGTCCAATGAGCCATCGATACATGGAAATATCTTCAAGAAGAGGACTCTCTTTGGAATGGAGCTTTATTTGAGGATCCATAGAAGTGTTAGAAGGTTTACATCCCAACAAACCTGCAGCATCTAGAAGCTCTAAAGTATATTTCCTTTGGGTAAGGAAAACGCCCTTCCTTGATCTAGTAACTTCTAATCCAAGAAAAAATTTCAGTTGACCAAGATCCTTAATTTTGAATAATTGATCAAGTTGAGACTTGACCAAAGCAATCTCATAAGCATCATTTCCTGTCAAAATCATATCATCAACATAGACAAGGATGGATGTGAATGCACCAGTAGCAGATTGTTTAGTGCATAAAGAAAAATTAGACTGTGATTGGGTATAACCCAAAGCTATAAGAACTGTAGACAACTTTTCATACCACTGTCTACTAGCTTGTCTAAGACCATAAAGGGATTTTTTCAACTTGCAGACTTGACCAGGTTTTGGAGGAACTAAACCTTTAGGAACCTCTATATAGACTTCCTCATGAAGATCTCCAAGCAAGAAAGCATTGTTGACATCAAGTTGATCAAGGAGCCAATTTTTAGTGGTTGCAATGTCAATAAAAGCCTTACAGTAGTGATTTAGCCACTGGAGAAAAAGTTTATCTGAAATCAATGCCTTCTTGTTGTGTGAATCCCTTGGCTACTAGCCTAGCCTTGAACCTCTCAATTAAACCATCAGCCTTGTGTTTAGTCTTATACACCCATTTGTATCCCACTGTTTGTTTTCCAATTTGAAGGTTACCGAACTCCCAAGTTCCAGTTTGAACTAAAGCATTAATTTCATCATCCCTGGCTTTCCTATAGTTCTCATTTTTCACTACCTGTGCATAAGTTTTACGTTCTACAATGGAAGAGATACTAAATGCAAAATGCTTATGATTGTCAGAAAATTTTGAGTAATTAACAAAACTAGAAATAGGATATTTAACTAAAGAGGAATTTTTGCTCTCTATGCCCACAGCTACGTTGCAATGAAAATCCTTGAGGTAAGTAGGAGGTTCGGTGCATCTAGTGGATTTTCTTATAACAATAGGTACAGGGTTATCATGAGGGTTATCAGGAGCTGTGAAAGTGAGAGAGGAATAATTTTCTTGTGGGACGATATATGGTGTTTGTTGGTTTTGTAGTGGCATGGAGGATGTAAGGAAAGAGTGATCAGTGTCTTGATAATGAGGAAAATGTGGCATGACAAAATTTTCACTATTTGTATGATTGATAATATGCTTAAAAGGAAAACTATTTTCATTGAAAGAAACATTTTTGGATAAAAAAACCTTTCTAATGTGTAAATCATAAAGAAGTGAACCCTTGATCCCTAATCTACGACCTAAATAAACACACCGTCTAGCCCGAGGATCAAGTTTCGTCCTATTATGAGCCAAAGTTGATGCAAAAGCTTCACAACCAAAAACTTTAATGAAAGTTAAATCAGAAGAAGAGCCATACAAAATATCATAAGGAATTTTGTTATGTAAAACCTTGCTAGGCAATCTATTAAGCAGAAAAACAGCATGAGAGGCTGCAAAGTTCCAAAACAATTTAGGCAAGTTACTTTGAAAAATAAGAGTCCTTATAATGTTTAAAATGTGTTGATGTTTTCTCACTACCACTCCATTTTTTTGTGGAGTCTCAACACAAGACATTTGAGGTTTTATGTCTTTGAGAGAGTAAAACTAATGCAAATTAAATTTAGGTCCTTGATCAGTCCTAAATCATTTGACACTAGTAGAAAATTGAGTTTCAACCAAAGTAATGAAAGATTTAATGCAGCCTTGTACTTCTGATTTAGTTTTCAAAAGAAAAATTCAAGTATGCCTAGAAAAATCATCCACAACAGTCAAATATTTATGTCCATCCACAAAAGTAATAGCTAATGGTCCCCAAATGTCCATATGTAACAAATAAAAAATTTTATTGCTTGAAGAAGTGCTTACAGGAAATAGAAGTCTTTTTTGCTTAGCAAGTGGAGATATTTGACAAAAATCATCACATGTTTTGCTAGAAATGTAATCAAACTCTGTTGACAATACAGATAGTTTGTCCTTAGACAAGTGACCTAGTTTAAAATGTCAATCATTCACCTTATTAACAGACACATAATTCATTGAAATTGAATTTGGGGCAAAGTGTTTTCCTATCCTAGTCCCTTAGTATTTTCAAGAACATAAAGTCCGTGGTGTTTCTTAGCAAAACCAATCATCCTCATAGTATGATTGTCCTGAATTTCACAGATTTGATCAGTAAACCTAATGGAATAATCAAATTTTATGGCTAATTGAGATATTGAAATGAGATTGAAGTTAAATCCTGCTATGTATAGAACATTATGCAAAATGAATGTAGTAGAAAATATGATAGTGCCTTTAATGTTTGAGTAAAATGTAGGTAACTTGATAGGAATACCAGGAATAATTTTATATGTAGCAAAATTCTCTAGAGATGAGCTAATATGATCACTGACACCTGAATCTAAGATCCAAAGGACAAATTTTGGTAGTGATTTTAGATTACAGATGATAGTGGATGTATTGGAAATATGATGATGTTCAGTGCCAGGGGTTGCAACTAACTGAGATTGCTAAAGAAGAGCCATGAGAGAGTTATATTGCTCTTTGGTCAAACTAAAGCTAGAAGATTGCTGAGATTCCATTTGATTTGTAAGTGTCTCACTCTCGTTTGCCTTTTTAATTGCAGTGACATTATTAACAAAGAATTTTCTCCTTTTGTAATTTGGTGGAAAACCATGTAAACGATGGCATTCATCAACTGTGTGACCTCTTCTACCACAATGTGTGCATCTCTTACTATTATAATGCTTGTCATCCTTGGTCCATCTCTTGGCTTGAGAATTCTGAAAATTTCTGTTGAAGGAACCATAATATACACTCGAAGAAGCATTCAGAGTTTTATCGGTGGATTATTGAACGACGAAATAGTCATATTTGCTACTAAAAATAATGACACTTCTAAAGCCATTATAGATGATGAATTCTTGGAACAAAATCAGAGTTGGCACAGTTGAGCTTTATCGGTTAGAGAGCTCTGATATCATAACAGATATATCATATTAACCACATGTTATTAAAATAAAGAGAAGAACATAAATAAACGAAAAAGAACAAAGGATATGAGAGTGAAAATATATCTCTTTTTTTTGTTCCTTTGATGAAAGAAAATTCTATATATAAAATACATGGATTAACAGGATCATAACATAATAGTCACTCTAACATAATCTCCTCAATGATTATCACATAATAATTATTTATTATCCATTAATATATTATAACATAATCTCTAATAATTCTCATATAATAATAATAATAATAATAATTTATCATTTATTAAATGCTTTTACTAAGTTTAATTTTAATTTTTATATCTTTTTTCAATTTTTTTTAAATAATATACATACATACATATACATACATATATACATACATACATATACATATATATATATATATATATATATATACATACATACATACATATATATATATATATATATATAAATAAATAAAAATGTTTTAGGGCCAGCCATTATGTTTTAAAGGCCCAGCCCATTAGGTCTCACATTCTCACTCTCACACTCCCCACGCCACTCACTCTTCGCTCTTCATGTACGACTATGGAGCTTTAGGGTGTAGCTGGGTTCTTGTTATATTGGTGTGCCTTGAGTGCAGAATACCACCCCTTCGGCATATGTCTTTCTGCGTGAGTTTTCGTTATTGCTGTGCCCACCTTTTCCCTCATGCATCGTTTGTTTGCAGTACACGCAGTGTCCTATGTTTTTCCTGCACCTGCGTTTCTGTGTTGTGAGTAGTTGCTGAACCTATGATTTTCTTTTTCGATGGGTGGCTTGAGTTGTTTTTTTTTTCTTACCTGATTACTGTGCCTGCGTTTGGTTTTAATGTGAGTGCTTTAATGTATAAAAGTGCCTTTTGATTGCAATACGAATACATAGCTTTTTTTTCTGCACCTTGGTTGGGAGTAGTATCTTTGTTGGTGCATGCTTTCTTTTTAACTGTTGTTCCTTTGCATATTGTAATATTTTACTCATTGCGGTTCACTAATGTTTTGAAATGCATGCATGGCCTTATTGTTGTTAACGTATGGAGGGACCAATCCAAGGCCAGAAGAGTTTTGCAAATGTATCAGTGTTGCGTGGCGTTTTATTATTGGTTGTTCCAGGTTTGAGATGTATTGTTTCGTTCTTTTTCTTTTATTTAAACGTGAAGACTTGAGTAGGGGCCATCATACAGGCATTTCCATCTCCTTTTCTCTGGCCATTTACGTGCCAACATTATGCATGTGCAGGCCATCATATTTCTTAAATAATTATATATTCATCTTTCTCCTATAAAAGTTTGGCCACGGATGATTCTCTTAATATAGTTGTTAAGTTTATACAGTATAATATGTTTTTATACTACTTTTATATAATATAGTTGTGAAGTTTTTACACTATTATGTTAAAAAGTTATTTAGATAAAGATAAGTTTCATCTTATATCTCGTACTTAAATTTAAAATATTTTATTAATTTTATATAATATATATATATATATATATGTATAAACAAATATTTATATAATCATATACGTCATCTAATATTTAATATTTAAAAATAAAATAAATAACATTAACAAAGTAATCATTTGAATATATAAATGATCATATATACATCACCATCTCATATTTAATAGAGGTTATTCTCTTATAATCATTATTTAAAGTTATCAAAATGACCTTCTATGTCGGTTTTGGAAAATATTTTATGTCGATTTAGGAACCGACATAAATTAAGGTGACGTAGAAAGTCTTAGACATATAATGTCGGTTATGCAACCGATGTAAAATATACACTATGCTGGTTGAAAAATAGAAATCGACATCATATATTCAACTAAAACAACTTAAGAGGTGGATACAACGTCTGTTAAAAGATGGAACTGACGTAATAGGGGACTATGTCAGTTCCATCTTACAACCGACGTAGTAATTCTTATTTTCAGAAAAAAAATAATTGGTTGATAAATCTCTAATCGATACAAAAAAACACTACAAAAATATTTATAATTTTCTAACAGTAAAGATATGTGAAATAAAAGGCTAAAATCTACAAAAATGGATGAAAAATAACAAATAAATAAATAAAAAATCTTAAACGATGGAATTTTAGAATTTTCGGAGGCCAACCGCCTTTGGCGGTTGACTAGCAAATCCATTACCTCATTTCGAGTAATTTTCATTTTTGAAGCGTCTCAATCCGAGCTCTCTAGCAAAAGTTATGGTCGTTTGAAGTTTTTTCGTCCTAAATTTTTGAAACCCTAAATCTATTATAAACCTATACAATGTAAGAACTCTACCATCAAATATACACTAAATCAAGACGCTGATGATAAATTTGGATCAAAAATAAATTTCTAACTATTTTTAATGAATTTTACAAAATTGCTAACCTCTTGCAAAGAGAAGGTGCAAGGGGTGTCGAACCAAGCATTCCAACCGAGACAACCACCAAGCTTGTGCATACCAAATGAACATGGAAGAAGCCAAAAATGGAGCGAAACGAACCCTAGCAAAACCAGTGAACAACAAAGATGCAAATGAAAACCAGTGAGAAGAGAAAACGACACCATGCTAAATACAAATGAAAACTAGTGAGAGTAAAAGTGGCACAACACGAAGGCTGAGAGAGAAGGCAAGGCAGCGAGGCTGAGGCTGAGGACGAGGTAGTGAGGCTGAGGAGGTTGAGGAGAAGGTGAAGGAGAAGAAAACGTAAGCGTAAGAAAAAATACCTAAGAGTTAATATCCTGCTTGAAATCACTAATTTTAACTTGAGGGACATACTACGTTGGTTGGGAGCTCCCAGCCGACGTAGTATCTAACCAAATTTTACCAATTCTTTTTTAGATTCACTCATGCGCCAAGTGGAGGATATTAGTCGGTTGGAAAGTCCCAACCGACATAATATGGGCTACATATTACGTCGGTTGGCACCTCCCAACCGACGTAGTATCTTCAGCGCGATTATAAAATTTTCAAATTTTGAATTTTTACTTTTCTCAGTCTTTTTTACGTCGGTTATGAGTGGCAACCGGCATAGAATATGATATATTACGTCAGGTTTGAGTTAACCGATGTTATATCTCTTCAAATATTTACAAAAATGCCATTGCGTTTTTGCTTACGTCGATTTCATTTTAACTGACGTATTATCCTGACGTAGAATGTATTTTCTATACTAGTGTATTTCAATGATTTAATTGAACTCTGACACTTAGTTTTGTTTAATTCAGTTGTAATAATGATCTGACGTAACACTTCCATAAATCCTAACACTATTTCATTGAGTAACTTAAAAAAATTTATCCAACTAACCATCTCAAAATAATGACAACCTTACCTACAAATATTATAACTTTAAAATAATAAACATCCAAATACAATTGTTTTCCAATTAGTTATTTTCCATAATCAATAATAAATGATAAGATTTTATCTAAGTTTTTGCTAACATTAAATGCTTTGAGATATTTACTCTTTTAACTTTTTAATGTCTTTTTCACCTTATATTATCTATCTCCTTCATTCGTGTTTTCAAAAAAAATTACATAATCATCTTTGATTTAAATCAATTACACTTAATAACATCTTTACCTTTTCTAAAACAATCCTAATTATTTGAAATTCTGTATAAGTTATCAATTAAATTTGCATCTTCACATATCTTAGTTTGATTGCCTTACAATCTTGTTTTGGAAATAAATTAAAGTTTGGATGAAGACATCTTAGTGATGCTACTTAGATGTTATGCTTTTCTACCATTGTGGTTTTTTTTGTCTTGTAATAGAGTTTTTGTCTGCATATAAATCTACATACATCAATTAGTTACAGTGAACATTTTAATATATTATATGTGTTCAAATCACTTAAAGACCTTAATAGGTCTAGAGGTATGATTCAATATGTTAAAACGTTTGTAATATATTATAATTGTCTTTTGCTTTCAAAAGAATATTACCAGTCTAATTTAATAGGTTGAAAATACAATTTAATTCATTCTTTTAACTAGTAAGTAAAATCAACATATTAAAATTGATAGATTATATTCTATATAACTTTCATCTTCATCTTATTCGATATGAATTTGAAATCTGAGTTTCATTTCTTTTTCAAAATTGAGAGAAAGTTTGCTCTGAGTTAAAGACATTTTCTTAGAGCTTTATTTTGGTGTTTCAAGATCAATCTTCTTGGCTTAAGGAGAAATATGTGAGTTCACCTTAAACTCTTTTCTATTCATAATTGTGATGATTCAAGTGACCTTATTTCAGTTGTATTTTTCATTTCTTATGTAAGGTTGTTGTTCTTGGATAGTGTTTCCAGACTCAGTTCAATAATAGAGTGTTACTGGTGTAGTATGTTTCTCTTGTAGGGTTTACGAGTGGTGCTCTTGGTGTTTTCTTTGCATTGTTTTATTGTTGTAAACATGTTTTTGTTTAGTGGAAGTTGTAGTCGAGCAACTAGATGTAACTCTTATGTAAAAGTGAACCAATATAAAACTATAGTGTATATATTCTTTTCTCTCTTGTTTTTTTCTTTTAATTTTTAATTTGTTCTTTGATTCTTGTCTTGCATTTTAACACGTTGAAAGAAAGACAACCAAATTTTAAAATTGGTCAACACTACAAGTTGTGTTCTTGGTGTTTTCTTTGAATTGCTTTATTGTTGTAAACGATTTTTTCATTTAATGGAAGCTTGACTTCTTTAGTTGAGCAACTACATGTAACTTTCATATAAAAGTGAACCAATATAAAATTTGCTTACATCTTCTTTTCTATCTTGTTATTATTTTTAATTTTTAATTTATTCTTTGATTCTTGTCTTGGATTTTAACACATTAAAAGAAAGACAACTAAATCCTTAAATTGATCAAAACTTTAAAGATTTACTCTAAAATTTTTTGAAAATTCTCAATATTTCAACTCTCCCCACGCCCTGTTGAGCACGATCTTTAATTCTAACAACTTATTCCCAAAATGATTCCAAACATCCTTTATCTCCTAAGGTAATAACAATTCTACTTTCTTATCTTTTAAAGGTAATAATGATTCTACTTTCTTATCTCCATCCAATCAATAAGGCTCAAAATCTCACTAAGGACAAATTTATCACAAAAGATTCAACCCAAAATAGTTATCAAAACCATTTTATTTTTCAATTTAGGAGAATCCAAACATCAGAAATCAAGAAACCAATTCTTTAAGAATTATAAAAATGCCAACCGCTAAAAAAATTCCTAAAAATCTAATAAAAATATGCCAAAAGTATTCTTTTGTCTTTATTTTAACTATTTATTATGCAATCATAAAAATTAAAAATCAAACAAAATGAATAATTCTTATAAAGACATTAAAACAAATCCTATAATTCTGATTCTACTCCCCAACACTTAAACTACACATTGTCCTTAATGTAAAAACAATCAACTCAAAGAATAAGATATACTCCCTCATCAATCTTACGGAAATGAAGGAATTTGTAGGCTAATCTCTTTAATTGTCTCCTCTACAAAATTAGGATTTTCATGAAAAAGCTTGAGACAACGACCATTGACCTTGAAAGTCTTGTTAGAAGACTCACTTTGCAAATCTACAACATTGTAATGATAGACATGAGATAATAAAAAGGTCCAATCCAATGTGAGTTAAGCTTACGATACATGAGTTTAAGTCTGGAATTAAACAATAATATCATTTGACCTATAATAAACTATTTCCTATGAGTAAAATGATCATGAAACTTTTTAGTTTCATCTTTGTAAAATTGTGAGTTTTCATAGGCCTCATTAAATAATAATACCATTTGACCTATAATAAACTATTTCCTATGAGTAAAATGATCATGAAACTTTTTAGTCTTATCTTTGTAAAATTGTGAGTTTTCATAGGCCTCCAAGCAAATTTCATCAAGTTATTGCAACTGAAGCTTTCTTTGCTCTACTGCCTAGTCGTTGTCCATGTTACAAGCTCTAACTACCCAATATGCCTTATGCTTAATCTCTAAAGCTAGGTGACATGTCTTACCAAAGACAACTCTAAATGGAGACATCTCAATAGGTTCTTTAAAAGTGACCCTGTGTTCCCGAAGCTTCCTCAAAACAACCACTCTAATCTTTTTTGTTAAGCTTTACAAGTTTCTCCAAAATCCTCTTTATCTCTCTATTGGAGATTTCATCCTATCCATTAGGTTAGGGATACTATAGTGTGGAAAGTTTATGCACCGCCCATACTTTTTATGAAAGCTTCCATAGACATATGAGTTCCCTAATCAATGACAGTAACTCGAGATACTTCAAATTCACAAAAGATGTTAGACTTAACAAAATTCACAATAACTTGAGCAACATTAGTACTTGCGGCTACAGCTTTCACCCACTCAGAGACATAAACAAGAAATATGTATATAAAACCAAAAGATAAAAAATAAAACAAGGAATGGTCCCATAAAATCTATATCAAAGACTTGATAAAATAACATAGGTTGTTGGGACATTTGATGCCTACTAGAAAGAGTGAGCCAATAAAATCCACATCCTAGTACCTTCTTCCCTCTCTTTGTGCTCCAAGGTGTCCTCCAATAAGTGAAGTGTGACAGAAGTGAAGTACAAATTATTTCTCATGATTTGGAATACCCCTATGAATAACCTAGTCACTGTAAAAATGCCACTGATAAGGGTCATCCCATAAATAGTACTTGGCATCGCTCTTAAGTTTGTCTCACTGAGCTTTAGTTTCCAATGCTGGAAAAACAAAAGCAACAAGATAATTAACAATATCAGCAATCTAAGGGGGTAAGGGCATGAGAATTGGAATCGTGTAAAACTAAAAGTTGTTTACCTGAGAAGTCATTTTGATAGGAAAATCATCCTTCCCCTCTCAATGTGGCTTAGATGGTCTACCACAAGATTATGTGCACAACTCCTATCTTGTATATCTAAATCAAACTCCTAGATCCACCTAATTAATCTAGGTTTGGAGTCAGTCTTTTTCAAAAGGAACTTTAGAGCATCATGATTAGTAAAAACTAGTTTAGATCCCAGGAGATATTATCTAAATTTATCCAATGCAAAAACAATGACCAAAGTTCTTTCTCAGTGGTAGTATAATTAACATCTGTTCCATCTAAACTTAGATACATAGCAAATTACATGATACAATCTACCAACCCTCTATGCCATCGCAACTCCCAAAGCATAGTTTGATTCATCACACGTAAATTTAAATGGCATCATCCAATCAAGTGGTTGAATGATGGGACTGGTGGTGAGAGCTCTCTTGAGGTGGTCAAATGCCTCTGTACACTACTTTCCAAACTCAAAGGTAGTATCTTTCTATAGTAGGTTGGAACGTAGAAGGGCAATTCTTCTAAAGTTTAGAATGTACTTAAAATAGAAATTTGCATGGCCAAGAAAAGGTCGAACCTCCCACACAAAAGAGGATTAAGGAAAATTTGATACAACATCTAATTTAGCAGGATCTACCTCTATTCTTTTCGTAGAAATGATATGACCTAAGATTGTTAATTGTTCTATCATAAAATGACATTTATCATAATTCAAAACAAGCTTAGTCTATATGCATCTGTCAAGCACTCTAGTAAGGTTAGGGGGAACCATAAACATTGAAGTTACCCATGAAAATTTCTATGCAATACTCAAGTAATTCAGCAAAACTTCACATCACACATCTCTGGAACGTACCAAGTGCATTACATAGACCAAAAGGCACCCTCCTATAAAAAAAACTTTGCAAAAGGGTAGGTAAATATGGTTTTAAGGTGGTCTTCAGGTGTAATGCATATTTGAAAATAAACAAAAAAAAAAAATTCTAAGAGTAAGTAATGTAACTTACCAGCTAGACACTCAAGCATGTGATCAATAAAAGGAAGTGGAAAATGATCCTTCCTAGTTTAAGCCTCTTGTAATCAATGAAAACTCTCCAGTTGTTTTGCATCCTAGTGGGAATCAGTGAGTCTCTCTCATTCTTCATAACTATAATCTCAGATTCTTTCACTCTACCTATACTAGGTTCACCAAAGTGTTGTCTGATATAGGATAGATGATATCAGCCTGTAGCAGTTTGGCAACCTCTTTCTTAACCACATCAAGAATCTAGGCATTAAGTCTTATCTGAAGTTTGTAGGGATAATTGGCTCTAGAATTGGAAGGGTTGAATGGAGCCTAGACTCCTTTAGCAACGGATATAGTAGACCATCTAACAAGTCAGCAAATTGTCTAACAACCCAAGAGAAAGCAAACAAGCAAAGCATAACAACTAGTAATAGTAGGGAAAGAACAAAACACAAGAATTTATCCTAGTTCACCCAAACCCTGACTACGCCAAGTCCCCTTAAGCCAACTACTTGATGTTGTTGGTGGTATTAATTGTCTCGTGGCGGAGACTACATCAGTCAATTCACAATCTAATCATGGGGTTTAGGCTGCTACATTTTTAAGTAGAAAAAGTTGTGTCCTAACTAATGACTATAGCTTTTGGCCTAATGGTAAGTGTTGGATCTAACAATTGGTATCAGAGCCAAAGTCACGAGTTTGATTTCGAGCAAGTCAATTGCTAAGGGGTAGATTGTTATGAGTGACATCAATTGTCTCATCACAGAGGTCATGTGGACCAAGTCACAATCGAATCATGGCACTCGGGCTTATACACTTTTAAGTAGAAAGAGTTGCACCCTGACTAATGACTATAGCTTTTGACCTAGTGGTAAATGTTTGACCTAACACTTAAGAGATTCCACTAATCAAGACACCTTGATTATAAAGAGTAACCAACTCTCCAGGTTAAAATAAGTAAACCAACATCTCCATATTATCATTTTCAATCTTCCCCAAAAATAACTCTCAAAGAGAACACAAGTAAAGCCCACATGGGTATAACTTCACTTTGTAAAGAATTTACAATGGTTTGCTCACAACCCCATGATAGATGTTCAATAACTAATAAGACTATAAGACTTTTTGCAACTATTTCTCTCATGTATTGATTGTTGTTGAATATTCATATATTGTTCTTCATACTTGATCTCTTTATATAACCTTTAGATTAGACTGTTGAAGACTTGATCTAGAAGGTCTTAATCTTCTGCATAAACTCTTTTTAAATAGACTCTCAATATGGAAGGTATTGATCTTTGCTTAAAGGCTTTTCCTCAAAAATCTTGTCAACACAAATAATTTCTCAAGCATTACATCTATAATGAGTTACGATTGTAGTTCAAATTCTTTCCAAAAACATTTTCTATGTGACAATTTTCGTATTAGATTTATTTCCTTAGATAGATAATCAAGTCATTTTGAAGATCACTTAGTTTGTTTGATTGATTCTATAAAATATGTGTTTAATTACAACTTGTTTAATTTATTAATAACGAATGAACATATTAAACCAAGCATAACTGCAAGTTAATATAAACTGTAGTGTAGAGAGATATATTGCTTATCACTTGAAAACTACGTAGATTATCTAGTCTACAAAGATCTTATAAATACATCTACATGAAACAAATGCTAATATAATCATAAGCATATCAAAGCATATAAAATGCTTATAGAGTTTGTTATCATCAAAACTTAAACACTTGTAAGGTTTACTTTTAAACCGTCTAGAGGGGTGTAGATCGTCTAAGTCTCAACAAGCATACTCTAAATGATTACTGGAAGCTTCTTCCCATACTTCAAATAAGCATACTTGAGGTGCAAAGGAAGTCACTTTAGTTCCATTAATGGCGGTTGGACGATAAAGGGTAACAATCTAGTGGTGAGAGAAATTTCACCAACTTGTAAATCTACTGGTTTAAAAGCATGTGTATCTACTATAATTGAGCATGTACATTCTCCCTCAATTGACTCTATTGGTGCATCGGTAATATTAAAATCAACAAACAATATAAACTCGTCTATTTCAGCATCAGTAAAGTTAGAAAATTCAAATCTCCTAGAAACTCAACCAAATCATCATTCATAATATCAGTAAGCATGGCAATATGAGAAAAAGAGTGGCCTGCAATAGGATGTTTCATAGCATCTAAGATGTTAAATTGTATTAGACATTTACAAAATTTTGTAGTAATTGTACTTGAATACACATCAATCTTGGTTTGGGTTGTCTTTAAGAGGGTCTACCTAGGATAATGGTAGCTACACCAGCGATTGAATATTCTACACTCATTCAAAATATAGAAATCTTGATGAAATATCAGTCCCTTGACTTGGACCAACACATCTTCTATGATTTTTGTAGGGTAGACGCTGTTTTTGTTGGCCAATTGGATGACAACACCTCTAGTTTTTAAAGGGCCAATATACAAAGAAGCAAAAATAGGTAAAGGCGTAACATTTATAGACGCTCCTAGATCAACATATGAGTTTGGACATATTTGTATTTATTTGGGCCTTCAATCGATCTTTTGGGTCCAAGTTGAACCTTGAAGAGATTACTCTAAAGTTTTTAAGGCATCAAGAATACAAGACCTTGATATGTAAAAATTGTGCAGAGTAGTTTAGGAATTTATCTTGGGCCTTATATTTTGGGCCAATTAGAATAGGATTTTGAGTCTTGTATTTGGGTCATGAGTAAATTAGGTTTAGAATAAAATAGCCTAGTGCATCTGGGGTTATATTTGGGCCTCGTTAAGCCTAATGCAACCTTAGGATGTCCGAAAGAGAGGTTTGAGTGCCAAGCTAGGGTTGAGGATGAAGCTTGAGCACTAATTGGGGTAAATAACCTAGTTTGCATCGCAAAGTAGGGTATGACAAGAAAATTAGCACCCAGAGATCATTTACGACTTGTCCACCTGTCGTTGAAGAGAATTTTGAAGCTTGGTCTACAAGTTATCCTTGTCACATGTCAGCTTGTGAATGGAAAGGATTTTAAAGCTTACTCCACAAGTTACTCCTACCACAGGTCATTGTGTGAGTGGACAGGATTTTTGAAGCTTGTGCCACAACCTTAGATGTCTAAATCACTATAAATAAGTGATTTTGACTTTATAAATTTCAGCTTTGATTAGAGTAATGAAATGTTGTCTAAATTTGGAGTTTCTTGTACTCATCAAAGTTCTTTCTAAATCAGTGTCTTTTCTTGAGAACTTCTAGACTCCTCCTAAAGTCTTGGCCCAACCTCACCTAGGTACTAAACACCTTTCCATCTCCAAACCATGTTCATCTTACACATCAATCATGCTTTCACAAATATAATCCAAGTCCATAGAATAAAATCAAACACGTAAACATTCAAGAAGAAGAACAAGGAGTGGTGCAAGCTTCTTCCATTAGTGAAAGTTCATGGATCCTTGTATTTTTCAAGATTGTAGTCATAGGCCTCTCAATGAGTGCAGAGACATTCATTCCCATGTTGATTCTCTCGTTATCCTTTAGACAAAGAACATGGCATATTTTGGAATTTGTTTTGGCATCAAGCATAGGTATATTGACCTCTACTCTTTTTAAGGTCTCCAAAATTTGCTTATGAGCCTTTTCCAATATCTTATTGTTTTTTACATCTTTATGGTGTAATAGAAAAGCGATAAAAGGTTATTTTATCCTATATATAATCGGTTTCTCCTAACAAACAATTGATCTCTATAGTTGGATGGTTTATCTTTGCTAATAAAACTAGAGCTATTCAAAGGACTGGGAATACTCTCTCTGGGAATGGTAGAGGAATAGATGATTGTTCATTATTTGAAGAATTTGGGTTGTCTCAACTCACTCCTTGATGCACATAGTTATTTGTTGTTGTATTAGACCGACTCCAGTTTCATTAGACTGTTTGGATTGACCTTCTATTGTTGCTTTAGTCTCATTTTTTGCTTATGTTGTCATTTATCACCTATTTGTACACTTGTACTTGATCTCAAAATGATTGCACTAACATTCTGTGGGTTTATAATTGTCTGAGTAGGGAGCTTCATTGAATCCTGAGGCTACAACTAGTTTTACAATTAGCCATCTAAAAAATATATTTTTCCAAGCTCTTAATGGTTGCCTCCATGCTCTGCTAGATATTCATGGTATTTATAGCCATTTGTTGCATTAATTCCTTCAGAGAAGGTTCACTCTTATATGGTATAGTAGTTGGTGGTGGAGGTTAGTATTGTTGTTGTTGTTGTGTTTGTTGGGACTGGTAAGATAATGTGTTAGCGCAACGACATGAGATTGATATGGAACATGATAAGCTTTCTAAAATGGTGAATCTTCTCACACTTATCCTTTGATTCTTGAACTAAAGTTGGCATGTTCTTCTCAATTCCTCTTCTCAATCCATTTCTACATTATTTTCTTATTCTTGCTTTTACATTTAAAACTATTACAATTTGTAATAGGTTTCTTCATGGATTTTGTGATTTGCACTAAATCCCCTTGTGTATTCCATGGTGTTTCCTTTCTCTACACCTCTAGTTGACCAAGATCCTAACAAACACATCATGCGCTATGAAGAGCTAGAAGATCAACCTATTCAAAGGTAGTGTTCATCACATTTCAAGTAAGTGTTCTTCAAGAATGGGTATGAAACCCATTTCTATTTGGATGTGATTCTTGTCTTCTTTCTTGGATTTTCTCTTGGCCAAATCATTGTTGTAATGTTTAGAATATGTTTCATCATTTGTTTCATTAGTTTGTTTCATTAATCAAGTCATTGTATGCATATCTTGCAAAGTTGGCCAAAAAAAAAATTGTGAAAAATGGGTACGATGTTGATGCTTGATTAATTTTAGATATTATGTTCTTCTCTATTCTTTGAGTTATTGCTTTCTTCTCAAAATTTTCTAGACTTGTAAAAGTGTTAAATATCTTTCAAAAGTTTTCTGAAGATTAAACATGTTTTTGGAAGATTTGAGACTTGTAAACATTGAGATTCAAGTCTTGTACTCTCAGTTCTTTTTTATTGTTCTTTTGGATATTGTTTTCAAGAATCATAAACTCAAACAAATTTTTTTTTGGGAATTTCTATTCTGAATTTTCGAGACATATATGTGTTTCAAAAGCCAACAAAAGTTTGGAGAAATCAATAGAAATAATTGGCAAAAGATAGAAGAAAAATCCCTTGAAAAATTGGTAGTTTATGAGTAGTTTGTCCTAAATTCTTGTATTAGTTTTCTATTTAACTTCCATTAGGATTGCACAAATTTTTTCTATCATTTTGTGTGGGTTTGGTCTTCCTTAATGTGTATATTTTAAGTATTTTTCACTAGAACATTTAGCATGACTCATATGGGTAAAGTTTTTGCTTAAAGTTTGTCTTTCCTAATGTCTTTTCCAAGCTTTTCTTTACAATGAGTCAATTTGTCATGTAATTATTTATAATTGATCAGTGTCATTTTTAATCAAATAAAAAAGTGTGAATCTAGACCGTCTAATGTAGTATTTTTGGATTGTCTAGTGCACAACATATATCATTTATTGCATGAAAAGTCAACAAGATTAAAGTATAGATAGGGTTAGTCAACTTAAAGCATCTCCTAATGAATTTAATTATAATCTCAGTTATGTTAAGTCAATGGACGATATGACATATCCCTTAGATGATAGTTTTAATGATAAGAAATACTATAAGACATGTAAAAAGTTCTAACAAGTTAATAAGCATGCAGATAGAAGAAGTAGGACTACTGAACAAAATAATAATCAACATACATGGACCAGACGCTTGTTCTAAGATGGTTCACTGATGGAGATAAAATGAACTAGATGATGTTTGAATGCTATACAAGTCTGACTAGAAGCAATACAAAAGTAATGTCTTGGATGATTAATCAAAATGAAGTAAAGACTATGGTCTTATATAATATGGATGAATTGATAAATAAACTTGTCAATATATAGGCTTATATATCATGTTTCATATTAAGTAATCATCAAAAATAATAAATTATATATGATATGACTCTTAAAACAAAACTATTGTATATTAATCTAAAATTCATTTATGCGTTAACATTTTGATACTATAATGTATCACAATCCCCCCATGTGTCATTTTTTAGTATTTAGCAAATTAAAATTAAATTATATAATATTAAAAGATAATATTTAGATTCATTTTATAAAATCTTTTAAGTTATTTAATAGTCTTCTCATTTAGGCTGTCATCCTAATCTATCATTGTCACCCAATTCACATAGGATTTCGTCCTCAAGATTGTGATGCATGTCAACATCTACATGGCATGGAGTAGCGTAGAATGTGTTAGATTTTTGTTGAATAGGGTATAATTGGAGAAAATTAGAATAAAAGGAGATTAGGAAGGGGTGCAAGAACTAGGATGATAATGGGATGTTGGAACATAATAGGAATTTTGTTACCTATATCCATTTGAATTCAACTTGCCACCAACATGCTAAAAACGGGGTTTGGCTGAGTTAGACCTTGAGTAGCTCTCCCTAGGAGTGGGTTAGTAGAACAATGAGTTAATTTGTCAAAAATTAAAAAGAAAAAATTATTTATTTATTTTATAAAATTAATATAAATAGATAAGTTTAGTTAAAAAATGTGAAATATATTAACAATATACTCGAAATTTCCTTCAAATATTAATTAATATTAAACAAATTTAATCTATAAATAAACTAACAAATATAGTAAACATATATTTTATGTTTTTTAAAGAATAATTAAATTTTAATTACATAAGAATTTTAAACTTACCCTGTCAAGTGGTGAAAACTTACAAAATTATTCAAGAAACTTAATTAAATTATAAACATACTTTATTAATTATGAATAATATTATTTGTCACACTATAAATTTATTTACAATTTTTCATGGCATATGAGCGAACGAAGCAATTTCAAGTTCAATATAACAAAATGAAAGTAGATGCTTCGGAGTGTGGCATTGACAAAAATTGAAAAGAAATTTTTTGGAGTTTATTTGGAATGTAACTTTGTGGTGCTTTGGAATATTTTAATGGTGAATTTATAATCATTCATAATGAGATTCTCTTACTTGGCGTATACAATTATGTTATTATTTTATTTTATTTTTAAATTTTGAGTGTGGAATGTTCAAGCTTGTATCCTTTCTATACATGTTAAGTGACGGAAAGTGAGAATATACTTAAATTTGGTGTTACTAATAATACTAGTGCAGCTTCAATGTTACTAAGAATACTAGTGCAACTTAAATTTAATGTTACTAAGAACGCTAGTGCAACTTTATGTAATGTGGAAAATAAATAATAGATTCACAAAATTTGGATGTTTTCATGGGAAGCATTTGTTAGTAATTATATTAAGTTGATTTGACTTGAAATCATACTCTCTATCCGTTTGTTAACTGAGTTAGTAACATTAAATTTGTTTGTATTTAAAATATTTTCTTCTAAATTTTCCTTTAAATAGTTAATATATAGGGAGAGAATAACATTAATGAAGTTTCAGTTTTTAAAATTAAACACTTCAATTGCCAATCTTCATAGAGAGAGAGAAAGAGGCAATTTGTTGCATTTATTATTTATGGAGTAGAATAATAAAGGCTATTTTTGTAAAAGAAATAATGCAAAAGACAATTAGAACAAAAAAAAAAAAAAGTCTTTTCTTATATTAGGTTGCCTATAATAACGATCATTTTTAGGTAATCGTGACTCGAAATGAACATTTTTCCAAGTATTGTTTAGATATTGAAATATATTATTAAACCATTCGTTTCATTTTTCAAATTAAACAAACATCAAAAAGAAAAAATGTTTGATTTTGAGAAGAGAAGGTTAATACTTTGCTTAATTGACAAAAAAAAAAAAAAAAAAAAAAAAAAAAAAAGCAAATACTAAAAGAGTTCCGTTGACGAAAATTACACTTTTGCAAATACATTACGATGTACCAAAATAAACCATTCGTAATAGTAAATTACAACTTACTAATTTCATTTACATAACCCTGCTTTCAATCTTAACATTATGTTTAAATAGTCCAAATAATTTTATAATTTTTTTTGAAATATTTTATCATAAAAATATATTTTTTAATAAAAAAAGTTTATATTAAATATTATTATGAATTTTAACACTTTAACAGGTTAACATTTCAAAATTCATTAATTATCAATCATCACATAAACTATATCATATATAAAAAGAAAAAAAAAAATAATATACACAAAAAACATAT
>Ga0209489_100522_pt1 | contig 72635 bp, 32 predicted proteins | sample SiratrowhiteBW_FD_187527 | JGI IMG/M metagenome (GOLD analysis project Ga0209489, IMG submission 187527) | Root nodule microbial communities of legume samples collected from California, USA - Siratro white BW (SPAdes) (version 2) | ecosystem: Host-associated > Plants > Roots > Nodule | place... | reverse complement strand
AAATCGGACTTTTTTTAAAAAAAAAAAAAAAAAACTAGATTGTTCAAAAACATCAATGTAGAATGAAGAATATAAACTTGGTTAGCAATTCAATTTATATCCATCATTTAAAGTACACCTAAAAATGCATTTAGAAATAGAGGAAAAAGTATAGTCCTGTATGAAGCTCAAAATTAGATCATCCTCACTTAAATGACAATCACTAATGTAAATAATAAATTAGAATACTTATTGAATGAGTATCACAAAGTATTAAACTCATTAAAATTCAATCAAATATTCACTAATTTTAATTATTTAAATGTACATAGTAGAAGAAGTTTTATGTATAAAAATATTTGATTACAAATTATGAAAATTTGATGATGGAAGCGTCTTCACATAGCAGAAGAAAATTCTTAAAATTTTTTAAGTTTTAAAAGAAACTCAGAATTTTTCTCATCTAAGGAAAGTTTCTTGGAGAAGAATGATAATAAAATTTCTCTCATGTATGTGACATTAAAAGAACAAGAAGATTGCAAAAATTATCATTAGTTCAAGTTCAAGTTCAAGTTCAAGGTGAATTTTGCAAGAAGTAAGTGATTCTATATATAGATGTCTAGCCCTTTTGCAATCCATGCTATAACGGATATGAGACTAAAAAATCAAAAGAAAAGTTGAACCAAAGGAGAATTTTAGCATGCCACTACCTTAGGATTGACTAGGATTTTGACTCTTATATGTTAGAGCAAAAATACAACATCCTGAATGTTTTCATTGTATGCTTAAATACAACAAGTCAAGAGCTTGAAAGATATAAAACAACTGCTTCTAATAGACGTTGATAAGATCCTGAATGCACGTGGTTCATCTGATAGATGATAAAGCACTATGTCAAGTTCCACTTCATTTGATAAATTAATTGAAGATAATTTAGATGATAAGTTCATACTAAGAGTGATGGAAGCATTCTCAGGCTGTGGAAGATTTGTAAGATTCTTCAAAACTTTTTCCAAGAATCTTAGACTTTGTTAAGAAGATCTATATGTTTTAAATTTGATTTGAGGTTGAATGTTTAAATTTTCTGTCTTCAAGTTTACTTTTCTTTTCAAGATATATTTAATCTTATCGATCTAATCCGATCTCAAACACATTTAACCCAAACACCTATTATCAATCTATAAAATCACATTTTTATATTTTTAAAATTAAATATAATATTTTATAACTGAGAATTGATTGATGTTTCATCGTAATTGTAGCATATATTATAGGTAAGAAAAAAAGCAAAGCCAAGAAGGGATTCAAGGACCTGTTTGGAACCACGGACGAAAATGCGACGATGGATGGTGTGCAAAGAAAGTTATGAAATCGGTAAATAAAAAATCAATATATTACACAAATTAAGAATGAATGGATGAACAGTTTTTTCTTTGCTATCAGGCGAAGATTTGCTAGGATAGTAAACAGTATATAATAGAATAATAATAATATATTAATAAAAAGTAATAATAATTTTATAAAATAATAATAAAATAAGATGATTATTAATAATATCAATATTAAAAAATAATAAAATTATAATAACAAGAATTATAAAATCATAAATAATATTTATAATAATAGAATTTTAAAATGATAATAAAAGTAATAATAATAAAATTATAATTATAATAATAATTAAAAGAAATTTATAAAATAATATTATTATTAACAATAAATATTTAATTTTTTATTTTAATTTTATTTTTAAAATAATTTATACTTTTATAATTCTATCAATTAAAATAATAATAAATTTATTAATCATGCTTAATAAATTAATTATATTTAATTTTAAATTAATTTTAACTATAATTTAATTTATTAAAAAAGATATTTTATCAATGACATCTATCAAATCATTCACAAAGTTTTATAAATTTTCATTTCATTTCTTATCATCTTTCTCTTAATCCAAACAACTCAACTTTCTTCACAAATCAATTCAAATCCAATCTCTCAAATCTATCCTCTCATCTAAACAAAACCTTAGAATTTGTTTGAATTAGAAGTAGAATAAAAAAAGAAAAAAAAAGGAAAAGAGAATAGAAAGTAAAGTTATTTGAAACGAGAAAAGAGGGTGAAAAATAAGTAAAAAGTTTGTAAGATGTAATTTATATAATAAAATAAATTGATATATTTAAAATAAATTTTAAATTAAAATAAAAATTATCATCCAATCTCGATAAATAAAAGAATTATATATTAAAATAATAATATGTTAAAATAAATTACTTTATAAACTATAAAAAATTTAGATTAATTCATTCAATTTTATTTATTATTTAAATTATTTATTTTATTATAATATAAAAGTACATATATATTAATAAATTATTAAGTTAATTTAATTTGATTTTTTAATTTTAATTATTTATTTTTGTAATGTGAAAACATATATTAATAAATGTCAAGTTAATATATCAAATTATTTTATTGTATTTATTTGTTTGTTTTATTAGTTTTATTACACTATAAAAATACATATTGATGAAATATTAATAATATAAATATTAAATTTTCAATAATATTTAGAATTCATTTAATTATATAAATTTAAAAATAATAAAACATTTAAAAGCATAATAATTGTGTTTTTTAATATAATCAATTATATCATAAATTTTATTATTATTTATATATATATATATATATATATATATATATATATATAATTGATTATACTAAAAAGTAATTGATTATTATTATTTTTTTACAAATCTTTCTAAAGATTGCAAAATGTTTATCAACGATTTTTTTTTTCATCATTTATGTTTCGTCTTCCACTTTCATTCCTCTTTATATCCGCATAAAGAGTATATCCATAGATCGAAACACAGGTCAGTGAATTCACTTTTTTTTTTCTTTACTTTTTGTATACAGATGATCATAACAATATTCTAAAGTACCAAAATGTTCAACATATGTCGTTTCTAGGGTTATAAATTATTAATAAAATAAAATGTATTATACTTATTATTTTAAAATAATGATTCATATCACTTTTTAATGATATTGTCTAGAAAAACGTGTCAGAATATAACTAAAGTCTTTTATGATCCAATTTCAATGAAAAAATATGTATATATACAGTTTCAATTTAAATAAATATTTAAACAAAAACACACAAAAATATACGTATTTCAAACATAAGAAAGGATATTATTAGTCTCATTACATAAACCATCATTCCACTTTCTGTGAATAAAAATTTGAATTCCTGTCGAAAGAAATGTTCACATATGTAATTTGAATCCTATTACAGACAAAATCCATGGTGTAAATACATTAGTAGATTTATCATATAGTTTCCGTCAAAATAAATTAATTCGTTAAAGTTATTTTTCATATGTTAACGTTATTCAGGAAGCAGATTATAAACTATAGTCAAACTTATAAAAACTGACTGTCTGTAGCTAGATTTATTCACATACTATAATTTAATTATATTTATAGTTGTGTTGACTTTTCAGCTAGAACGTACATGATTTTAAACCTAATGAAAGCTCCTTAATCTTTACCTAAGATTACCTAAAAGAAAATATATAGTTTTGTGAATTTATTCCTAAAAGATTAAACGAAAAACGAAAGTATTTTTGCGAATAAATTTGAAGAAAAACGAATGAAGGATATACGATGAGGTAAATAATAAAAGACAAAAGCATAGGAAAATACTAGAAAAAACTAATAAAGACGCAACGAGAAACCGTACATGACGACAGGGAGCAACGGACTGTCCCGATAGTGCCTCTGTCCAATCCAAGCTCGACAACGTTTTTGACGAAACCACTCTGGTTTTTCAAAACCACCTTCCCATCAGGTTTTTTCCCACTTTCGCTTTTCCTTTTCTTTTCCACGAATATAATAATAACAGCCAATGATTTTCCATCTTTTAATTTTTATCTCAAGTTTTAATGTCCACTTTATAGAAAAAAAAGGAAGAAGAATGAATAAAAGGGTGACTAGTGGTCAAGGCTCATATGTTAATGTTCGTCTCCCACACACACACACCACATAGCTCTCACGTACGTAAATAAAGATGTTGATAGCATATTATAAATCACAGAATTCCATACTCGGAAAGAAGAAGACCAAGAGAGAACCATAACCGATAGAGGGAAATTGAAGGGTGCTACGTCGTCGTTCTTGTGATCTGTTATTAATGACTAGAATTGGTGTGAAAATTGTCTTGTGGGTGTGGTGGTGACCAGTGGATCAAAGCAGCCAAGTGTTGGAAGCAGAAGCAGTGTGTGTGGTAGAATATGGGGAGAGGAAGGGTGCAGTTGAAGAGGATCGAGAACAAGATCAATAGGCAAGTAACGTTCTCCAAGAGAAGGTCTGGTTTGCTCAAGAAAGCTCATGAGATCTCTGTGCTTTGTGATGCTGAAGTGGCCCTCATAGTCTTCTCCACCAAAGGCAAACTCTTTGAGTACTCCAGCGATCCATGGTATGTTCCACAACCTCACGTACCTTCAACCCTTTTCATTTCTCTTACTATAATTCCAACAATATATATCTATTCTTTTCTTCCTCATATCATACTTAATTCAGTAATTTGCTCATGGATCTCTGTCAATTATGTTTACCTTATATAATATACATGGTTTTTTAACCCCTTTATGGTAAGTGGTATTCTTCTGGTTTTTCACCCCGTGATGTATTTGATTAGTTTCTAATCCCCCCTTTTGGTTTAGCAGTAATTAGTGTGACTTTGCTGTGATTAGACACTCAGTTCTCAATTTTTCTCTTTGATAAAACTCATTTCTCAGATTTTCATTATGATATGATTATCCAGAACTAGCAATCTTCATAGATGTGTATATATTTATTTTATGGTTTGATGTGTTGTTCTTGAAATGAGTGTCATCATGCAGTGGTATATACTTATGTTTTACTGTTTAGCATAAGTAATTGAGCATGAGTTTATTAGGGAGTAGTTTGTGTGGTGTAAGTGATACTTACATCACTCTCTCCGCATGGCCATATAAAGCGTACGTGATTCGTTATTTGAAAGAAGCAGCCTGATCTGACAAACTCAGCCTCAGACACAAATATGAGAAAGGAGGAACCACAAAAGTGACCGATCACTGTGACACTAGGGTCATGAACACACACACATAAATATATATATATAACAAATTTCAATTTAAAAATGGTGCTTCCACCAAAAATTCAATATCACACTCGAGTGTGCACAACTTTTTACCTTGCTACCTATTCCAGCATATTATAATCCTGTTGCCGTACTCTTGTCACATTTGTCACATATCTACGTTTGTTATAACCTGGTTCCTCTTTGGTCCCCGAAGAAGATTTTACTGATATTTTTTCTAGGATAAATTAACAGGTATAGTGTGGATCTTAGGTAGACTTCTGTGAATACACAGGTTAAAGGAGGTAACTCGTGTGGGTGAGCATAAAACAAAAGTCTGTATGTGTAGTCCTCTTTGTTATTGAGTTTTAAAATTTTTTTATATATTATACTAATTTTCAAAATGAGTTTAACAACCTTCTAATTATAACTTTTTTTATCTATAACTTGGACCATGTTTTTCATCAAACACAGAATAAAATAAACTGTACAGTTGTAGTCATTTTGGTGTATATGATGTCTTTTGACTTATGTTTTGAGTTATAAAACAAAACATTTATAGCAGGAAACAAGCTGAAGCGCACAAGTTCTGCTATATTTTGTGTTTGGATTAGAAACATTAGATTTAATGCCTTGTACATAAATAAAATCAGCAGATATTTTAGATGAGATGTACTCTTATATAGTTGCAATGGCAGTGTTAATGTGAAATCAAATTTTTATTTTGTGGTCATAGTTTTGTTGTGTACATTATAGACAGAAATTTCGGATAAATTTGTAGTTAGAATTAATTGAACACCTAAAACAAATTTATGTTAGGACTGAAATCAGTGTCTGAATGTTTTTTAAAACCATGCATATATGGGTCCTTCAAATGAGGCTTATTTAAATTTAAAATTTGATTCTCCCTTATGAAGTGCAACTTGTTTGTTCAGTAACAGTATGTGAAACCATTGTTGATATAATGTGAAAGAAAAGAAAAAAAATATATATACAAATTTTTGATTGACTTTATATATGTGAAAACCGAGATATTTATTAAGTTAAGACTTCACATTTCCAGTCCCTTTATGAAATGACATGAATTATTGGAATGAAATACAAGTCATTTGATTGTTTCAACAAAAGGAAATAAGTATTCCATTTCATTGTTTGGAAAATAATAGAATGAGTTATAACTTTAATTTTCATATCTTTATTTTAAATAGTAAAACACCATTGATTAAGATAAAATTTAAAAAGATAAAATAGTCATTTTTTTTTGTTTATAATCTTTTTTCAGCAAGAACATTTTAAATTTGGAAAATGAAAATTGAAACTAAATAATGAAACATAATATATTATATATATTCTTCTTCATTAAATAATATTTCCTTCTCTCCATTTTACGTTTAATCTAACAAATTCAAAGATAGCCTCTAAAGCTGAAAGGTGATGAAAAAGGTATTCAAGATAATGAGATGATAGTTAGCCATCCAACTTGGTTAGTAATTTGGATCTTACGAAAATTATAGATTTCTTTTGACTAATGTAGATTTTTGTTCTTGTCCTGTCCTTAATTGAACGCATAAAGCAAATTTGTATGCTATATAAACATGATAAAGACCTTTTACATAAGGTTGGAGAACTAGTTGTCCCATCTCATGATGTTATTTTGTTTTGTTTGATTAAAAAAATATAAGGTTATTCCCAAACCACCATGGGTTAATACAAGTATTGAAAAATGTGACTTGATCCTGCTCAGTACATGATAAGACGTTAATGGAATATGAAGTGCTTCCTCTAAGTATTTTAATACAGGTATTATACATGCATGAAGACGTTAATGGAATATGAAGTTCTTCCTCTAAGTATTTTAATACAGGTATTATACATGCATGAAGGTAGCTATATACTGAACTGTATGGGGTAATAATATTTAGGCATTGTTATCTATATTCACTATCATTGTCACCTTTACTTTTCTTTGTGAACAGTATGGAAAGAATTCTTGAACGGTATGAGAGGTATTCATATTCGGAGAGGCAGCTTGTTGTGAGTGATCAACCACATACTGTAAGTATATGTAACCTTTATAATACTCATTTTATTGATGATACAAAATTAAGGCTTAAATCCCTTTTGCCCCTTTAGTTTCCCAATGTACAATTTTGATCCCTATAAAATCTTAATTACAGATTTGGTCGTCAAATTTTATAAATTTTACTCACTAACAACTGATTTATTTAGTTGTAAACCCTGTACATCAATTTTGTTCAAAGGGAAATTTTCAGCTTACGAAATTCATGTATTTCCTTGTTTTTATCAATCAGAAATAAAGTAGATATACTTGCTGATCATTACAAGAATCAGATAACACTAACTTTATTATAAACAATGTTAGGAAAATTGGACTCTAGAACATGCAAAGCTCAAAGCAAGGTTGGAAGTTCTACAGAAAAATCAAAGGTAGAAAAATAGTTGGAGCAAGGGCTTTTGTGTTTTGTAATTACTAAAATATAAAACAACAGGGTTTCTGCAATTGTTTTGCAGGAATTTTATGGGACAAGATTTGGATGGTCTAAGTATCAAAGAGCTTCAGAATTTGGAGCATCAGCTTGATAGTGCTCTCAAACACATTAGATCACGGAAGGTAAAACCATGCAGTAGTAGTGCATTTTTTTGATATAGTTTGAACTGAATGTTATATGGTCTTCCTAACTATTTAATTATATAATTTGCAGAACCAACTCATGTATGAATCTATTTCAGAGCTTAATAAAAAGGTGATCTTCTTGTTTTCATATTTTTGTTAATATGTTGCAAAATAACCATTGCTCAACGAATCAACGAAGGGTGGAAACTATTTTCTTCTCTTTCTGAAGAAGTTAACTCATGGTTATAACATGTTTGCCAATGTATTGTAATTTTTTTTATTGTGGTATATGAAGGAAAATTAACTTATATGATTTTCTTAAAACGGTAGAAAAAGTATTGCTAATTACTTCTATCACTTAGCAATATTTTAAATATTGTTTGTCGATTATGACTTTTTGTTATCTTTGAATAAAGATTTTGAATATAACAAATAAATTTCTATCTTATAGAGTCATCATTCAAGTGATATTGTTATTTCTAGTATTCCAAACACCATAATTTAAAATAGTAGAGGAATATATTATTATCAATATATATACTATATTGAAGAGATTAAGCTAACACAACTCTTATTTTAAAGACTACAAATATAAAAGATGAAGAATAAATTGATTTAGTACTTGTCTAGTTTGGTATTACAATTTTGAATTTATTTTTCAAATATAAAAGATGAAATTAATTAAAGAAGTTTTAACTTTTATATATATATAAAGATTATGAAATTCAAACACTTATAATTAAAGAAGATTGGAGATGATAAAGACCATGAAGATTGTATATGGCCCCAACAATGTATCTATTCCATATCCTACTTATTGACAAAGAAAGAATCTAAAATACTAGTTATTGAAGGACAAGATATCCAACTAAAACAAAATTGAAGGAATAACTCAAATAAGACAAAATGTTATTGAAATAACATCCAATATATTAAAGAAAGAGAAGGAGAAGAAGACGTAAAATATATTTAGAAATAATGATTTATGCTTTATTAATTTGTTCATTTAATAGAATTGGAAAGCAACTACAAATCATAAGTTTTCGTATTTCTAAGCATAAGTATTGGAGAATTATGATTAGATCTTTAGCAACTAGAAAAATCCAAACAACTAAATGTAAAAGACAAATTGAATAAAAAATATTTAAGTTGTAATTATTCTAAGAACAGTTCCAACAAATCTCTTCTTTGTCTCAATATTCACAGACACCTGATTTATTTTTGAAGCTTCAAATCTGACTTTTGTTAAAATGTATTATTCTTATCTTTAATTCTTTAGTAAAGTAAATTGAATTTGTCATTTGTCATGTGTTTCTCTTAAAAAAGACAACTTGATATTGAAATGTTTAGTCTTGTCGTGAAAAATAATATTATTATTTTAATCTTTTGTTTCATATATAAATCAACAAGTATATGTCTTAACCAAATAACTTGATTTACAACTACATTGGTTGTCACATATTTTTGTCTTCGTTGTGCTTTGAGTCACAATACCTTGTTTCTTTTAATACCATGAGTATACATGTACCAAAACTCAAAAAATAACCTAGTATGTTTTTCATTTCATCAATAGAACTAGCTCGATCATTATTAGAATATTCTTGAAACTTATCGACTCTATAATCTTTGGTGAATTTTTCTTTTTTTGTTCATTAGTGTATCAATGTTTTTTCATTTCTCCATGTAGAACTCTTTCAATGTTTCTTTTGTATTTTTTTTCTGACATATAAAGACTCCGTATTTTTCTTGTTGTATCTCTATTTCCCAAAAAAAATAACATTAAATCAAGATTTGTTATCTCAAACACTTGGAACATTTGGCCTCCTATCATTTTCACATATAATGTAGATTTTGGGCTTTTAATAAATCCAAAATTTAAAGATAATCCATCTACCAAATCAAGCCCTTTGAACTTGTTTAGGACTATACAAGGCCTTCTTTAACTTGTAAACCTTGTCTTCTTGTCTTTTAACTTGAAATATCTTTGGTTACTTCATAAATATCTCCTGTTACAAATAATCATTTAAAAATACAGATTTTACATCTAAATGGTAAATTTTCCAACCTTTCTATGCACCCAAAGAAAGCAACATTTAGCACATCTACTTTTTATTAGCATTGACCTTGAAACTCAATATTAATTGAAACCTCATAATAATTTTATTAACCATTACATTTTTTATATTTGCTTCATCAAAAAATTTTCATTTGCATATTGTAAGACAGTTATCTCCACCTCATTCCGCCCTACTTAATATTTCAAAAACGATTTATTACGTAAAGCCTAAGGCTTACTCAAACATTCTCTTATTATTGTAAGTAGGAGTTGTTCTAGAGAGTTTTTTTTCTCAAACCTTGTTTATACCAAACCTTTTTATTAATCTAACGTTCACTAGAATCAAGATTATATTAGAAAGAAATATGAATTTCTTTTAATCCATCTTATCCATGCCTCACTAAACTCCAACCTTCTTTGTATATAAGTTAAAAAATTGTAATTGTTGAAGTGATAGATCTTCCCAAATCAATTTTATATATTATATAATACTTCATTTTAGTCCTTACTTTGGTGTATCACTTACTAATACTCTTTATAACATATTTCCTCATTCTAAAAATATATTTTGTAACATACTTTCCCCTTTAAAAATGCACTTTGAGATTGGTGTATTTCTTTTGGTAGTAACTTTTGCAGCCTCTTAAAGAGACTTTTGCCACAACCTTGCAGTTAAAAAAAATTAAAAAATCTCGTAAGAATTAATATTGAACTATGTTTCAAATCATTCATTCATTCATTTCTACTCTTATAATATATATTATTTTGAACCTATTTTCCAATAAACTGAACCTTACGAAAATTAACTATCGCAAAAGTTAAATTTTACCCAAGGCAGCAATTACATCTGTAAAATAATGGATTATTTTTAAAAATTTCATGTTACATAAATATTTCTTAAAGGTTTCATTCCAGATGGTACACAGTTTTATTTTAAAATGTAATTAGGTCAGTTGCAAAATACATATGTAATTTCAATTATTGCAATATTTAATTGTAATGAAAAGAATTAATTTTTTTATTACATAACCACTGTTATTTTTGAATCTATTGTACACATGGATGGATTTAACCTCGTTTGGTTCAAATGTTGTAGGATAAGGCCCTACAAGAACAAAACAACACTCTCGCAAAGAAGGTAAGGAATTAACGTGGATTTCTTACTTTGGTAATAAAGTCTTGTTGGATGTAGTTTGGACTCTGGATATTAAATCTTACTATATATTGATTTGAGTGAAAACTAGATAAAGGAGAAAGAGAAGGCACTAGCAGCACAACAAGCACAGTTTGAGCGACAAGCTGATGAAATGGATCTAGCCTCCTCTGTCCTTGTACCTCAACCATTGGAGACATCTACTATTAGGTTTGTATATCTAATTTCAAATTTTAACTAATTTTATCCTATTTAATAAGATTATTTCTAAAATACCATTCGTTTAATTGATGTTAATTATATACATTTTAAAGTAATTTAAAAATAAGTTTTCGTTTATAAAAATTATATTAAACATTATCATGAAATTTGACCTATCAGTTAAATAGATTGACACTACAAATATAATATAAAAAAAAAAACAATCAAGACAGATTAAACAAAAACAAAACGTAAAATATTTGTAGATACTATAAAAGAAATCAAGACTGAGATAAGATCTTATTATATTATTGATACTCAATTTTATTAACCAACCCTAAAGAAATTAATTTAGAAGCACAATAGTTTCATATTGATGTTAATTTAAAATATTAGTTTACTTTTAAATAATTTGTTGAGTTATTGTAACCATCTTTTTGTGCATTATTTTGGAAAATGATCCATGTTATAAAGAATTCATATTTAATATTGTGAAATTAGTTTCTAATTTAATTAGTTTGAGAAAAAAGTGAGAGGATAAAAAGATTCATTTAAGTGAAATCATTGTTACCAAAAGGTTTTAAAAGAAATTTCATTAGTGGAATTTTGGTTTTTGGAAGTCTCAACCATTTTTAGAGCTTGACTATATATTGAAGTACGAAGTGTTTCGTTTTCCTTAACTAATTTGTGCATGTCCATACATATACAGGGTTGCATGACACTAGTTATTCAAATATTCTGCACTGTCTACTTGTAAAAAAATATTTTGCATTTTCACTTTGCCTTAACAATAACATGCAAATTAACATAAGAGATCAAAGTATCAATCCCTACATGAGGTGATTAAATTTGCATGAAAGGTTTAAACATTGTTTTATGAATCACCATATATGCTCTTAGAAAATGGAATGCAACTAGGAAGAGTAAATTAAGGAAACTATGGTCATTGATAAGTGTTGTACTTGAAGGTTGTTTAGAGGCATTGTTGATTTTACAAATTCACCTTAGATCCAATAATTTAAACAAAAAGTGATACTAATTAAATAGGATATTTGATGCAGAGGGTGCTCACAAGTAAGAGGTGATGGAGGAGATAATGACGGAACTGCAACTCCAACTAGAGCAAATGCCATTCTTCCACCTTGGATGCTTCGTCCTACAAATGAATAGAAGACTATTAATAGCATAAAAATCAAATATGAATATGGCCAATACAAAGCTTACCTTATTATAAAATCTAAAACGTTCTAGTGTGTTGATTTGTGAACAACACCCCATGAATTCTGGTGGAATATCATCGGTATGTAATATGAATATGTATGTGACTGCTACATTGCAAGGATACTCAGTAAATTATATGGTATGGCCTGTCTAGTTACAAGCCTACAATACATAGATAGTGCCAATTATGAATATGTGGTTCTTACCCAAAGTTAAGTTTGGACCTTTATTTTGGATAAAAATATTAACGAAACTGAGCAAAAATATTAATTAACTGCATCAAAAATCTAAAAGAAAAACATATACCATGAAACCTGGGTAAAAGAATATTAATTCAAGTATCACAGACTTAATTTATGTTACGAGATCTTGGATATCACATGTAACACTATATGTGTAGTAATTATTTTAGTAAAAGTAAATGATGTGATCTCAAATAATAAATTCTCTTTATATAGAACTTACCACGCTCTTAGATAATGTTATTTTGAACACTCTAGAGAAAATTCATAATCTAGTGCAACACTTTCAATTAATCGGTATCAATTGCAATCGAGTCTTGTTGATTTTCTTAATTGTCATTTATTTCTTACTTGCCTTTTGATCATTTAAGGTTTCCCCTTCTCAATTACCGCATGTATTAAATACAAAGTCATAATTAAGGAGGTACTTTGGCAATACTTAAAAATCCAAAAAACAATCACTTTTTATTTATCGAAAATCACGTCATTAAAGAAAAGACTATTTGGTTTTAATAATAAAACTAAAACCCTTAATTTATTGCTTTATTATGAGGTTGCAACTATTTGGTTTTTTACAATAAAAAGTAAATCCCTCCGTCTGAATTTTTCTTAGTATTTTTCAAAACCCTTTTCACTCTTTCTAAGCACTTTTCCCTTCATCTTTAACATTTCAGAAAAAAATTTCTATCTTTACAACAATGGGGACAGCTGTACTTTCCTCCACTAAGAATACCTTCTCATTGGCTAGATGTAACTTCTCTTGCTTCTACTGTCCTTCTTCAATATGTTTTACCTTCTTGGTTGTAGTACGTTTATGGAATCAAAGACCTCAATGCTCCAGAACTTCAATTTGTACAATCACCATAATACCTCAACGATGCAACAATCACTAGTTTAAAACTAGTAGGCAAACAATATATACTCAATAAGTTTGCATTAGAAAAGACACTCCAGGCTAAATTAAATTAGAGTGGAAAGGCTTAGGTCATCACATCAACTATGAGAAAACTTTTGTATTAGAGGTCGAACATATAGCTTTCTTAGTCTATTAGCTATCTACAGAAGTCTTTTACTCTTAATCAATCCAAATCTCACAAAATTACAGCAATTGGAGGTACCTTTTACACAAAGTCATTCTAGCAATATGTTTGGTCAAACTTTTACTAGCCCATTTTTATTTTACATTCCGCATCAATCCAAATCTCACCAAATTAAAAGGCTAGTGGTAGCGGCCGAGCTTTTGAAAACGGGCCCTACAGGATGCTTCGATTCTATCGAAATAATGTTAAGGTGTATGGAGAGTCATTACTAGAAGGGGGCGCTCGTGGAGAATGGCGAAATGATTGTTAAAATTAAGAATTGGAGCGTAAAAATCAAGATTTGGAGAAAGAGAACCCAGCTATATCTCAACCAAATAATTAAAGATTGCTTAAAGCTAAGGAAAAAATCAAGAATATTAAGGCCAAGGTGGGGTTTCCGAAGAAAAGATTGAAAGTCACCAACGATGTGAAGAGCAAATCGAAAGAGGTTGAAGCTATAGTTCAAGTCCCCTCTGAGTAGAAATTGGAAAAATGCAAAAAAGAGTTACACTAATATTGTTAGGATCAATAATTGCATTTGAGGTATTGTTTGCTTTAGAGGTCAATGTTTCATCATGATTTCATACTTAAAAAACACTATAAAGGATTAAAGAAAAAAGTGTATTTAAATTATCCTTAGTTTCAACCACTAGACATTGCAAGACTATTACGCATACCGAAATAAGTCTCTTAGTCAACATGTAGGGGGAACAAGAGTTTGTTTTTGGAACAACTTTCCAATACCCCTAAGTCGAGGGCTGAGAAAAAGTGGATTCATCTTTAGAACCTCTTTTCCATTTCCATAAACAATGTTAATGTCCTATTTCACTTGTTGAGATATCATCGTTAGGGTTAATTACTACATCTAAGATATTATTCACTTTGGAGCTTGAAGATCCAATTTTTGTCCTTAAAAAGCACCTCAAAGGGTTAAGGGAGAAAGACACATTTAAATTGCCTCTGGTCTCGACCTTTAAATGATGTGAGACTATTGGACGTACTGGAACAAGCCCCTTAGTCGAGGTCTGTGGGGAATGAGAGTTTGTTTTTTGAACTACTTTTCCATTCTTCCTAGTCAAGGGTTAAGAGAAGGAGTGGTGGAGAACCATCTAAACTGCAGATAAGAATAAAGATGTCACAAAGCTACAATATTGTTCAAGAGCTTATAAGGAGTTTGATCCTAATTGAGCTTGTTTGGACCTCCAAACAAACTTTTAAGCCTAAGTTCAACTTTGAAGAAAATCACTTTAGAATATTTGGGGCATCAAGAATATAATATCTCTATCTATAAAATTTGTATAAATTAGTAAAAATTTTATTTTTGACCTTGTATTTTCGCCAAATAGAATAGGTTTTGGGCCTTGCATTTTGAGCCTAGTAGAATAGAATTTTAGGCTTTGGGCCTTGTATAACAACTACATAGGACACCCAGTTTTCAAGACTCGGAAAGAATCTAAGAAAGTACCAAAAAAAACTTATGTAGGTACCACATGTGAGGCAAGTAGGCGCCACATGGAAGCTTGCCTTCCAACTCTCTTTTGCCACTTGTCCTCCTTTTATTAGGGAGGAATTAATAGCTTGGACTGCAAGCTACCTTGGATGCATGATACTCTTTCAATGAAGATGATTCTTTCCACTCATGGTTTGTCACTTGTCAGGCTTTTATTCGAGAGTTTTTCAGAAACTCGCAAGACAAGTTAGGGTTAGTGATATTTTTTTCTATAAATATAAGAGTTATCTACATGTAAAAATAACTTTGATGAATATATTGAATTGTTATCTAAATATTTCCTGATAAGTTATGGGATTGATTGTCACAGGTTATCCTGATAAGATGGTATTTGGATTCTTATAACTCAACTCCATAAAAGTTCTCACAAAGAGAAAACTCCAATTTCTATCAAAATTCATCTATATCTCCCATTACACTTATAAGTACATCTTTTTATAGGATAAATTACATAAGGCCTCTAAATTCCATATTAATCTTCATTAAGTAACCTTTAATGATTACTAGTAATTATCTCATACTAATGTGGTCTTTAATTTCCACCAGATGCATCTATGAATGGTTCACCTTCTTCTAATAATTCTAAATTATATTGATCTATGAAGATTATATCATTTTTAGCATTTCTAAACTTGTTAACATTCTCTTTAGATGAGTCTTACATAAGACATTTTCCTAGAATTCTTCCTAAGTGTTGGCCTGAACTCACTTTAGGAAATTCAACTAGAGATCCATCTCAATTTCATTTCATCCTTATTGAATTCCAATACTTTCGCAACCATTGCATGCTCCATCCAATCATGGATTCATGTTCAAAAACTCGAAGAAAGAAGAACACATTAGCACAAACATATGATAAAATTTCTCCTATCAACAAAGGTTCATCTTTAGAATCTTTTCTCCATTTTGACATATAACATTAATATTACAATCTTTAATCCAACGAAATAATATAATTAGAGTAAAAGTATAAGATATTTTACTTTAGAATTCGAATTCCATCGTAATTTTATACTTAAAAAGTATTTTAAAAAATTAAAAGAGAAAAATATATTTAAATTACACTTAACCATGACTTTTTTTTCCATAGTATCAATATTTTATTTTCTCATATAATATCAATATTACGACCTCCAATCCTTTAAAACAACATCATTATAGTATCTAAATTATACTTCACTTCAAACTCTTAATCATAACGAGAATATTAAAGCTAAAAAGGCAAATATATATATATATATATATAATAAAATTAATTTTGTATAACATACATAATCTGGTGGGACAAAAGAATAAGCAGTGAACTCAAAAGTGTCACCAGTGAACCCTATCAAACTCACATGCCACCATGTGCCGGCTCTTCTTCTCGATCTATTTATTTAGTATCCCGGTTCTCTCAACTTTCTCCCCTATTACTCCTTTCCCTCTGTCGGTCACAATATTCTCCACTCCCTTTCCCTTTTACTGTCACTCCACACAAACCAATAACAATAACAATAATAACATTACATCACCTGGGGGCGTCACTTCCCTTCTTCTCATCCTCGCCCGGAGCACGTGCATGTCACGTGGCGCCGACTGACTCCCACTTTTGCTTTTGGTGCCCACCAGAGCCTCCTGCTTGATCCAATCCCACAAATGGACGCCACTGGTTCTCCGATTCGGTGGTGAAAAGTTGTTGCCAAAAATGCGGCGACGGGCCGCCGATTTTCGGCGCCCGGTTCGGCGGCGGTTCGCTTATTGGATCTGGTTGCTTCTCGGCGCCTTCTCTCTTGCCGGTCTTGTTTTGTTTTTCCTGCAACATCATCACCGCGAACATAGCGTACATCGCCCCTTTCTGGTAAAACGACGTCGCACCTTCCTCCCCCTGTTTTCAACGAATCAATCCATCTCAATAAATGGTTCTGTTTTTGTAATTTATCTTAGTGTTTTATTTGCATTAACATTAACAGTCGCCTGAAGATCTTAATTTTTTGTTTGAATATTTTTAGGCAATTGGCAATTGTCAATGTGCGTCATATTCGATCTCGAATCTCAAAGCTGTGCATTTTTTTTTTCTTTTTTTCACATGCACGGGTTTGATATCTGTTGAATTGAACGTGTCTACTATTTTTTCCATTGCTTTTGTTTGTATGTTAATAGTGGTTGTAGGCTTCCAGATTTTTCATATCTGTGGTGTTTGTTTCCGTTTAGGCGGGGAATGAGTTACTGCTTGGGGAATTGTTTTTATTTCTGATCTTCTGTATAGATGTATAAAATATAGTGAGCTTCCATAATTGAACTTTTAGGAGTCAAATTTGGTGGTTACTTTTAGATGTGATTCATATATGACAAATCACCTTTTTCTATTTGTTGTTCTGTTGAAGCTTAACCTGAGTGTAGATGGATCTTCCTGTGGTTTGTGGTGTTATTATATAGGCTATGATTGATAGTGAGGTAATAGTCTAGTAGTTGGAGTGGCGTTTAAGTTAACTCTTCTATAAGTAGTGCTATATAAGCTAAAGGAAGACTTGTTACTTGATTATTCCTCAATATGAATTATGATTTGGCTTATATTTTGGCATATTAAGTTACGATTTTCTAATTTTACATTATGGTCATAGCAATACTGTCCGTGGCTGGATGAGCTATTGTATTGGATTTCTGGAACCCTCTTAGACTCTTTCCCTATTGGAAAGGGAATCTGTTTTAATATTTATTTTTGGCCTTAAACGAAAAATGACTGAAGAACAGATATTGGAATACTCTAATAGAACTCATTTACTATTGGTAACTGTTTAGTGTATATGGACAAATGTCTAATGCACACATAAGATAACAAAATGACATCCAATGCATTCCTTTACATGAAATAATAGTTTATAGTGTCTTATGAATGCGCTTAAAGTGACCATTGAATCAAACATGCAGTTAGTGTTTACTCTCACACCATTCCATTGCAACTGTTCACTTGTGCACTGCCTCTTTTGGTGAAATTGTTATAACATTGCCAAATCCTTGTAGAAGCCAGTCATCATTTCTTGTGTCGCCAGTGATTGTGAATTTGTGATTAATTCCCATAGTCATCTAGCTATGTTGCACGAACAATTTCCCTTTGAACACTGAAGAAAACATCTGAAAATGTGCTTTCTGTGTGAAAGTTTCTTTATGATTATGGTGTTAATTAGACAAATAAATGGTATAAAAAAGAAAGCATTTTACTCTCTAGTTTTTTTTTTTGGATGATATTATAAACAGAATCAAGTTATTTGTGATGTGACGTGCAAAATGTTAAGTGTTGTGATTCTATAAGGAATCAAAACACTTAACATGGTACCTTGGTTGTGATTCTTCTTCTAATGTATGAGGAAAACAATCCAAATATCTGTTGATATGAATGACATGGGATACAGAAAACCTATCCATTTTGTACAGACCATTCACTGTGATGTAATTGTAAGTGTTAATGCTAGAACAATTTTACATCGTTGTGCAGCTACTTTTGTGCTCCATATGACTGAGGGGATGTTATGCTTTACGTGACATTACTATTTGTTGTCATAATTGTTTCCATCCCTCACCCCCTCTGAGTACTTACTGAGCAAGTTACTTACATGAATTGTAGGAGAGAAATGCTAAAGTAGAAAATTCTGCTAAGAGATTGAATTTTACTGAAGAAATTTTAAGTGTAACATCCTTCTCACGGCAACTATCAGAGCAAATGGTTCTGGCCAAGGCTTATGTGATTATTGCCAAAGAGCACAATAATCTTCACCTTGCCTGGGAGCTTAGCTCAAAAATTAGAAGTTGCCAGCTTTTGCTTTCAAAAGCTGCCATGACTGGGGAGCCTGTGACCATGGAGGAAGCTGAGCCAGTTATTAAAAGCCTGTCTTCTCTAATTTTCAAGGCACAGGATGTCCATTATGACATTGCAACCACTATAGTGACGATGAAATCATATATTCAAGCACTTGAGGAACGTGCAAATACGGCAACAATTCAAAGCACTGTGTTTGCTCAACTATCAGCTGAAGCACTACCCAAGAGTCTTCATTGCTTAAATTTGAAACTTACGGCTGATTGGCTAAAGATGACATCTCGGCAAAAATTCTCACATGAGAGTAGAATCTCTCCCCAGCTTACAGATAATAATTTATATCATTTCTGCATTTTTTCAGATAATGTAATGGCAACATCTGTAGTTGTTAACTCGACAGTCATCAATGCAGACCATCCAAAACACTTAGTCTTTCACATTGTAACTGATGGTATCATTTATGGAGCAATGAAAGCATGGTTCCTCAATAATGACTTAAAAGGGGCTACCGTAGAGGTGCAGAATATTGAGGAATTTCATTGGCTGAATGAATCTTATTCTCCAATTGTCAAACAGCTACACAGTCCAGAATACCGAGCCTTTTATTTTGGACCATGTCAAGGTGTAAATATTGAGCCAAAATTGCAGAACCCCAAGTTCTTGTCTTTGCTAAATCATCTTCGGTTTTACATCCCTGAGATTTATCCATTACTTGAGAAGATTGTTTTCCTTGATGATGATGTTGTTGTTCAGAAGGACCTAACCCCACTTTTCTCACTGGATTTGCATGGAAATGTGAATGGTGCCGTCGAAACTTGTCTAGAAGCATTTCATAGGTACTACAAGTATCTCAACTTCTCAAATTCGATTATAAGCTCGAAGTTTGATCCACAGTCATGTGGATGGGCATTTGGTCTGAATATTTTTGACCTGAGTGCATGGAGGAAAGCAAATGTGACCGCAAAGTATCATTATTGGCAAGAGCAAAATGCTGATGGGACACTCTGGAAGCTTGGTACACTTCCCCCTGCTCTTCTAAGCTTTTATGGTTTGACAGAACCAATTGACAGAAGATGGCATGTATTAGGATTGGGTTATGACCTAAATATCGACAGCCGCCTGATTGAAAGTGCAGCAGTTATTCACTTCAATGGGAACATGAAACCATGGCTGAAGTTAGCTATAGGCAGGTATAAGCCATTATGGCACAGGTACATAAATCAAAGTCACCCTCATCTACAAGATTGTGCCGCCGGTTAAAATGCACTACTTCTCAATTGCTTATGGATTATGCATTCTCAGATTTATTTTGATCTCTTGATCTGTGATTGCGTTGGCCGTTACTGTAGAGTCAGAAGTAGAAAGTTTTGACTTTGATAGGAATTTTGTTTTGTTTTCCATTTTTCCCTTTTATATTTCAATCAGTGTATTGAAATAGAAAATTATTACTTGATACACTAAAGTTTAAAGTGCGTTAGGTGAAGAGGTGGGAGAATTCATTTTTGGCCATTGGGCTATCTTTTCTCATTCTCATAGTTGTAGATTTATTTGTTCTTTAGTAACTATTTGTAATAATTATAAGCTCTTTCAAGTAGTCATGTAATGAATGAAAGCAACGTGTTACCCTTCAAGTTAATTCTTTTTATAAGTAAATGTTTATTTGTCAGCCATATTCTGTTTGGTGTGATTTTCCTTTAGGAACTTTGCATCATTTGAAAAGAAACTAAAAGGCGTATCCATTGTGCATGCGAGATATTGATTTGTAGCAACTAGAGGACCAAGAAAAGGAAAAAGGGAACAGCAACAATTGGCATCAATGGAGAAACAGCAACACAAATCATCATGAAGGAAAACCCAAGAGTGAAGGCTTTTACGGTGGAAAAAGGCTGATCATTGACCACTGATTTTAGGTGTGACAGGGTTTGCGTATTTGTTTCTTTATTTCTCTCATTCTTTCTTTCGCTCTCTCTTTCTTTTTCTATTTTTTTTTTCCTTCTTTTTCTTTCTTTCTCTCTCTCCCTTTTTTTTTCTCTCTCTCTCTTTCTTTCTCCCTTTCTTTCTTTTTTCTTTCTATCTATTGTGATAAGTAATAACTTTATTATCGCGATAAATTTATTTTATGGTGATATATTAATTTTATCTATTGTGATAAGTAATAACTTTATTATTGTGATAAATTTATTTTATCGTGATATATTAATTTTATCATGATAAATATCGTGATAACTTGATTTTATCGTTATATATTTATTTTATCATGATATATTTATTTTATCGTGATATATTTATTTTATCGTGATATTTTATTTTCTCGCGATATATTGATTTTATCACGATATTTTTATTTTATCGCGATGTTTTTATTTTTTCGCGATATATTCATCTTCTCGCACTATATTTATTTTCTCGCGCTATATTTATTTCATCGCGATATTTTCATTTTATTGCGATATTTTCATCTTATCACGGTATTTTCATTTTCTCGTGATATTTTCATTTTCTCGCGATATTTTCATTTTTTTCGTGATATATTCATTTTATTTGTGATATATTCATTTTATCGCGATAAATTCATTTTATCATGATATATTCATTTTATCGTGATAAATTCATTTTAGGATGATAAGTTCATTTTATCGTGATAATTTGATATTATTGCGATAAATTTATTTGATCGTGTTATAATATGATATATTCATTTTATCATTATAATTTGATTTTATCAGAATACCCTTAAACATTATAGGACAAATTCTTCCTACACCTCCATAATATTTCGAATTCCAAAAATACCCTTATTCTAATGAAAAAAGGGCATATATTTTCTCTCTATCTTTCTTTCTCTCTTTCTTTCTTTCTCTCTCTTCTTTTTTCTCTTTCTTTCTTTCTCTCTTTTCTACTCTCTCTTTTTTTCTTTCTCTCTCTCTTTTTTCCTCTCTCTTTTTTTATTCCTTAAATAACACTCTTTATTCTTTAATTCTTCAAATAACACTTTTTTTTATTTTTCTTTCATTTGTTTATATTAATTGTGTTATTTTTTTATTTATTTTATATTTTGTTTTTGTACAATTACTTCAATTGTTAATTTTTTTTAAGAGTTATTAAAAATTTTAATTATTAGTTGATTAAAATTAAATAAAAAATAATATAAAAATAATTGAGTAAACTTTCTTAAAAAAATTAATACAAAAGAGAATAAAATAAAATATTTTATAGATTTTTTTAACTAATTAATCATAATAGAAAAATAAATGATAAATTATTTTATTTCAAATTTTATAATAATTTAAATTTAGAATAATAAATTATATTGAAGACTATTGGCCTACTTACACTATGCCCAAATCAAAAACATCAAAAGTGAGACCTAAGTCAAGCCGTATAAGGACTGATATGGACATAAGGGAACAACAAGGTCAGTCCAAAAATGTTCACATTTTGTCATATGCCAGGACACAAAGAGAACATGTCTCAACATTATTATAAAATATAAAATAAGATAATTTATCATTTATTTTTCTATTATGATTAATTAGTTAAAAAATCTATAAAATATTTTATTTTATTCTCTTTGTATTAATATTTTTAAGAAAGTTTATTCAATTATTTTTATACTATTTTTTATTTAATTTTAATCAACTAATAATTAAAATTTTTAATAACTCTTAAAAGAAACTAACAATTGAAGTAAACGTAAAAATAAAATATAAAATAAATAAAAAATAATAATACAATTGATATAACAGTAAAAATAATAATTAAAAAACATATGTAAGAAAAATAAAAAAGAGTGATATTTGAAGAATTAAAGAATAAAGAATGTTATTTGAGGAATTAAAAAATAAAGAGTGTTATTAAAAAAAATAAAAAGTAGAAGAGTGCTATTAAGATACAAAAGTCCAAAACATGACCATTCATATATTTTTATTTAAAAATATAAACTTTATTATGTAGGTATATTCTTTTATGTCATTTTATATTTATTAACTAGTTTTATAAATAGTTCTAATATAATTAGTTTATCAATTTGAAACTTATAAACTAGCATTAAACTAATTTCGCCATACAAGTTTATGAATAATTTTTATTGAAAATGTTTAAATTTGGATAAATATTTTAATCATAAAATTTTCTAGAGATTAAATATTTCCTACGTTATTTTCTACCCTTAAATACTATAATAAATATAGCATTTAATACTATTGAATCTTCAAGTTTACTTTTAATATATTTCTGCAAAATAATAAATTATTTACACTAAATATAGCATTTTTATTTAACTTTAAATAGTGGCAAGTAAGGTGAAATATCAGTAAGCAATTGATGATATATTATAAAATTTTCATCTCATGTTGCAACAAAGTGGTTTTTGTTGCAATTTTTCCCACATGCATGTCATTTGTCTTGGTGATTGGTAATATGCAGAGTAGTACTCTTCAATGCACCAAATCGACAGAACTTCAACTTCTGATACAATGAATTGAGCACTGTCTGTCAACTGAGACTGGTAACCAGGAACATTGTGGTATTGATAGAAGGGTGTCGATATGTATATATTAAAGTACAATTATTTGATACTAAAATAATTTATTATTATAATATAATATTTGATTAAATAAAATAAGTGTCAAATGAGTATAATTTATGAACGTTCATGTTAAAGTAGGAGTAGAATTTTTCAAAATAAAATACTCTTCTTCTATTCCTTCCTTATAGTCAAAGTAAAAAAAAAAAAAAAAAAAAAACGGTTAGAATGCTTACAATTTAAAAAATACTAAAAACTCAAGAAATGATTTTAATAATAAAATGCCATAGATTTATTATAAACTAGTAGTAGTTTATTAACTCATTTTTTCAAATTAGTTTATGAACAACTTTTATTGAAAATGTTTAAATTTAGATAAATATTTTAATCATAAAACTTTTCTAGAGATTAAATATTTCGTACGCTATTTTCTACCCTTAAATACTATAATAAATATAGAATTTAATACTATTAAATGTTCTAGTTTATATTTAATATATTTCTCCAAAATAATAAATTATTTACACTAAATATAGCATTTTTATTTAACTTTAAATACGGACATGTAAGGTGAAATATCAATAAGCAATTGATAGCATATTATAACTTTTTAATAATATATTTTTGTTTAAAAATAAAAATTTTATTTATATAATAAAATTTACGTTGTTATATTTTTTTTATGTCATTTTATATTTATCAATTAAAATTAATTGATAAATATTATGTGCCAAGTTTACAAGTAAGGTATCCATATAGTAGATTTCATTTCACTTGTATGGGTATATGTTGAAAGTTAATTTCACTAATTTATCGTTGTCATTCTTGTTGAGTTGTGAATTGTGATAATGGTACTATGTACACAGAAGATGGAGTATCTCAAGAGCATTAGGTTTTAAGTGGAACTTGTTTTGTTAGAAATTGGGATAGCATTTGATTGCGTGCAAGATGTATTTTGAAGCACTATATATATATTGTATAGATGTTAGCATTAGACTTCTTTCTAATTTAATATTGATACCTCTTAATTGGAATATTTAAATTTATGAGTGTTATATATATCACTTCATTACATCTCTGTCAAGCTGGTGGCACTGGACAAAATTCACATTGGCTTTAGTGGAGTTTTGTGACTCTCAATGCAATAGTCTCTTAATGTGAGTCAAGTGTTCAAATCTTCCTTCTTTCCACATGTTTATGAGTTTTAACTATAGTTTTCTAATCCTTATGTCTATTAGTTTTAATTAATTGTGTGTTACCCTTTCCAACTCTTTAAACCCGTCAAACTCTAATAAACAAAGATGATAAACTATAGGCCAACTTAGTGTCAATCAAAGAAATAATTTTTTTTTTCTTATACTCATTGTTAGTTATTTCTTCTCTAGCTTAACTCGAGAAAAACTCTTACTATTAAATACATCTTGACTATAATCTTTTATGTTAAGAAACACTAAAATCACTAATATGCCTAAAAATCTATTAAAATAGTATAAACAAGTAGCAAACTTATTCGTTATTTAACTTTAACACTAGAGTGTCTAATAAACATATTCAATCCCTTTCAAATGTTTACAAAATGACATATCTAAGTAAGGGAAAAAAAGTTAAAACACATTTTGTAATGTTGTAGACCTTTGTGAGAAGAATTATATTGTTATGACTACAAAAAAGATTAATTACTTATAAGCAAGTTTATTTTCATCAAGCTATTTAAAATAACTTGTAAAATACCTAAATAAGTTTGTGTAACTGACAAAGAGTAGATTAGTTATTGAAGTGGCTTATTAAACATGTTAAGAGAAAATGCATATGAAATAATATAGTTTTCTAAGAAAACTCAGTTTAATATGTTGGTTTCGACCGGGATTATGGTATTGGATGGCACAAGGAACATGAAGATTTAAACATTGAACACGCCAACCAAAAAGCTAAATATGAAATGATAATTCACCAAACAAGAAAAACTATAACAATATCACGTTTACGTTCACTCCAACGCTTCAAACACCACGCTAACGTTTTCCCCAACTTAAAACACAAGAAAGAACTAAAATTGTATTTCATGTTCCATCATCAATGAGAGCAATATTTACTAAAAGGCATATAAAAGTTTGGTTGTAAAAACAGTTACGAATTCCAATTTATCTTAAGGCTATTGGGTTGTCTATTAATCTCTCTCCTAAAACTTTGAATATATTGAGATGTTTGGGTTAGCTTTTCAATAAATACTCTAAAAAAATGGAATAAGCACTTTTATAGATTAAAATTAGTTTATAAAAAAGTTAAAAATAAACGTTTTACGAAATTAATTACATGATAGAAGTTTTATAAATTAGGTTATGTAAACAATTTTAGTTTTATACAAAAAGAAAGTTAATTTCAATTTTTTCTCTAATTTTTATCTTTTAGAAATGTTTATGAAAAAAGTTCATTCAATGAGACTGAAAATTAAAGGATGTAATGATGAAATAATAAGTATATAATTTAAATATCAACTTAAAATACTAAAAAAAAGTTAAGTATTTGTGAAAAAACAAATTAATAGGCGTCAGTTTGTATAAAACATCCCTTTCTAAATTTAATATTATCTGAATGATTATAATATCAAATTTTAAATAAATTAAACATTTACAAGCATGTAACTTTATAGTCAATATGTATTTATATTATTAAAATTATATGATATATTAAATAAACTTGATACAGTATCAATTATCAAATAGTTTTAAAATTTGAAAACGTTTAAATAAAATCAATGGTATGAAGATGATTCAAAATCAAATTTTATAGACTAAAGAACATCATCTTTAATAATAAGCCAAAGTTCATTATAAGGGATCCCTTTAGCTCGAAATAGAAACTTTCTCCCTGTACCCACCCGTAATTGAGATATTCAGAGATATATCCATAACTAAAAATTATTGATAAAATATTTAACAATATCTAAATAACTCTATTAAGTAATTGACGTAAGCTAGTATGAGACGGAAATATATGCAATATTATTCAAGTATTTATACAACTAACTATATCTTTTAGTTACTAAGCTAAGTCTTTATTTTAGAGGTCTAAAAAATTATAAATACATAATAATGTTAATTGACTCAATTTTTCACTCAATACTATATATATATATATATGTATGTATGAGAATTTCAATAGCTTTTACAATTTTGAGTAAGAAAATCTTTCTTAGGTCGATCTTTTCTGGATCTTCATTCCATGTCTTAATCACGAAAGTTAAAGCTAAGATATCCTGAAGAATTTACTTTTTTTTTCATTTCAGAATAACAACACTCATTTTCTATAACAATCCTATCCTTCAGACAAACAAGGTTCTTTTTTCTATTAAGAACATATATCAATTTATCTATTTATTTTACTTTTTTTATTCAAAACTATTTAATAACAAGCAAAAAAGGATCTTGTCATACACAAAGTCTGTTATTGGGATAAATAAAAGTTCCCATATGTCATTTATGTAATTTTTTTAACATACCATTTGAAAAAAAAAAAATCTCAAAACCTAGATGTAAATGAAAGAAATTAAAAAAAATAAAAATCAATACACATAATAAAGCCATGTCTTTGTGGGGGGAGTGGTACACCGAAATGTATATCCTTTATTTTATCAGGTTCCTGCTCAATTTAAAGCGAAATCTATTATTTAAATAGCTTATTAATACAAGAAAAGACAATGCTTTCACATCTATTCTTTCTATTACGACCAAATGATAACTTATTTTTAATGATAAAATATTAAACTAATATAAATTAAATTATTAAGTAAAAATAAATAAAAAGAGTCACAATATCGTGGTATAAAAAATTGAGACGGTCAAAATACCCTCACTCTCAATGCACACATTGACATGATAATGCCTTCCAAAATAGCTTCTGTTTTCTAATTGTTGTCCCTTTCTCGTTACGAGTTTCCTACAAAAACAATATCTATATTTTCATTCGAAATTTACAAAGCCTAAGTCGGCGTAAGCCGGCTACGAGAAAAATACATAAACCAAATCTATAAACCCTCTCTTATAAGTACCATTTTGCCTCACCACATCTTAGTATCATAACTGAAGATAACCAAAAGAAAGGTGAAGATGTCAAGTTCTTGCAAAGGTAATATGCGCATACCTTTATGTGTGTCACTGTACAAATTAATATAACCATTAAGTATTTCAATGAGAAAAAAAATGGGATTATAAATAGTGTTTTTATATAATGTTGTGATGGGAAAATGGAATTGAATGTAGGTAAAAGCTCGTGGCCGGAATTGGTTGGCATCAATGGAGAAACAGCAACACAAATCATCATGAAGGAAAACCCAAGAGTGAATGCTTTTACGGTGGAAGAAGGCTCATCAGTGACCACTGATTTTAGGTGTGACAGGGTTCGCGTATTTGTTAACCAAAAGGACTCTGTTAGTCGTGTGCCCAAAATTGGTTAATTCAATCAGCACCCAACTTGTTTTTCTTTTCTATTTTAATCCTTGGTTGGGTTCTCAAAATGTGTTTCTAGAGGCCCTGTAATGTTATAGCTAATCAAAATAAAAGGATTAACAAGTAGCTCCATTTAGTGCCTGTGTGGTGTTAAGCATGTTGTTAACTTGTGTGTTCTTTGATTGGTAATGGTCGTTTACAATCATATAAGGCTTAATTCCTACCAAGCTATTTCCTGTCTTATTCTACTCCAAATTAAGAATTGTGATTTTGCAGATAACATTAATTAATAAAGATAAGTAGGTAAAGTTATAATCCAATTATAATATTTAAACTATTATATTATTAGGTAGAAAGAGTTCTATTTTTATTGTTAGTTATCATTTTTTATCTTATACTATTAATTCAATAATTAGTACTAGAATCAAAATTACGAGTTTGATTTCCAGCATAACAATTTCTGACAAAAGACAATTCTTAAGTATAATTAGCTAATTTTATAGCACCTTCATTTAACTTCTTTGAAAAACACATTAATAATAAAATATATCAATTAACACCTTTAAACATGAACTTCACTCATTTTTTATCATTCATATAACTCTTTACATAATTGAAGTTATTGCATTGCATTGCTAAGTTTTTCTCAATCCACTAACCATAAACTAATTCCACTTTGGTATCACGACTATCATTAGTTCGATGAGTTTTCATACATAAGAGATTGGACATAAGTTTTATATTATATAGATAGTCACCACAACATGTAAACTTGTAAGATGTGTAAGCACCACAACAACCCATCGGTTTGTTGAGAAAATCGAGGGAGAAACATCGAAGAGATTCAAACATCAATGAGACCTAAGCTAGACTTTCATAAGGAATTGACGCCACCTTCAATTTAAAACTTTAAGACTTTGGATTTGTGGATCTTCTTTCTTATATGGTGTTCATCTTTCGCATTTTTACACAATGTTTGACTTAGATTTACACTTGAATCTTTTCCTCAAGTGAAAGTCCCTTCCACATTGGTACATCCCCCTCGAGCGGAAGTCTTAATACGTGCACCTCACAAACAACCCTTACTTGTATCATCATTCACACACTCGGGACATGCTTGCCTGAAACTTCTGTCAGGAAGACTTTCGATACAGGATCAAACTGTACTCGTCCGAGCTAGTCACCACCACAAACCATCGACTCTGATATCACTTGCTGAGTAAATAGAAGGGGAAACACCAGGGAGATCTCAAACACAACGAGACATACAAAATGCAATGTGTTTCATCTGACAAACTATACAATATATGTGTTTCATCTGATAAGCAAAAGTCTTATGAAACGATATGCACGCACATAGTGTTTTAAGCTAATGTACCTAACAAAAATTTTATGAATTTATTCTATGTTGTAGAGAATGTTCTCATCTTCACATCTACCAAAAGAATCTCACAAAGTCCAAGTTAATGTCAAAGATAACTTGAAGGGCGCATTAAAGCTCTTTCACTCCGACACACGTTCTCACATGCCCTATGTCGACTCTAAAATAACTATATGCCCCGTACAACCCTACACTTTTATTCGGTTTGGTTGAAATCTCTAACCAAGGCCTAAACTGTATGCTTGTTATTAGGATGTTTCTTAAAGAAGAGATAAGCATTTAATGTTGTATGGTGTGTCTGTAATGTAGCATGGAGTGCATTTAATGCATCTCTAGGTTAATGTGTAAACATACCAAGTTGTGAAAATATAAATTTGAAATGAAGATTCTCAACAAGTAGAAAGGATTTGCAACAACTCTTTCATCAACTTTGTGTTTGAAGATGTCTTTTAAGTTGAAGAAAACAATAATAAGTGATCAAGAGCGCAAAAACACTATTAGTTTATTACTCAAAGCTCTTAGTGCCCAAATTTTCACAAGAACATTGTTCATGTTCAAATATCAAACTAGTAGAGTGGTCAAACCTTGTATTCATTGTAATATGTTACCTCTATATCTAGTTAGCAAAAACTTTGTAATCTTTTATATCACTCTCATCTTTTACCAAATTAGGAATAATTGTTTTTCAAACAATACTTGTGTTTAGCCAAGAGTGATTATGGTCCAAAAAATCTCTTAGTCAGAAGTGTTTACTTTTCAAAAAAATACTCAGTTTTTTTTTAACTAGAAGTGACTGTGTTTCAAAAATCTTTAGTGAGTTTGCTAAGAGTGGATGAGGTCCAAATAATACTTTGATTTTTAGTCAAGAATGGTTGTGCTTTAAACATTATTTATTTGTTTTAATTAAAAGTGGTTGTGTGTTTAAATAATATTTATGTTGTTTTTAGTTAAGAATAACTGAAATCCAAATAATACTTATATGTATCTTTGCATAAAACTGAATGTAATCTAGTATTTACAGAAGAACCAATATAAAAATAACTTAACTAAATTTCTCATTCCTTATCTTTTTTAGATTGCACATTATTAATCTTTAAGGAGAAGAGTCTTCCAAAAAAAATAGCTGTAGAAAAGAGTTTTTGATAATATATTTGTCAGACCTAAAAGTGTATCAAACAATATTCCTAATCTTTATCAGACAATATTCCTAATAAAACTAATTGACAATAAAACTAATTGACAGATCACTTGACAAGTATAAATTTCGTCTGCTAACATATATGCGACAAAAATTTGCAAAAATGTTTAAAAAATTTTAAAAATACAATTTCTATGTTTTAAAAGAATTATCCTTTAAAAAATTTAATCTTTTCATATTTTCTTAAATATTGCATTAAACATGAAGGTTGTGCATTAGAGTAAGATTAATCCTAACATAAAGGAATAATTATATTCTTGAACGAAAAGTAATTCTAAGGAGCAATATGACAAAAGTCGATTACAAAAATTATAGGTATCAATCCTTAGATAATATTGGAATTCTCTCATGAACAATTATAGGTATTATATGAAAATACCGGTTAACAAATAATGAAGGTAAAGATTACAAAAATTCGTACAAATGTAGGTTTTTTAAAAACTATAGAACTAACCAGCCATTCATTTTAAATTATACAATGTTTTCCTAATTTTTTTTCAATATAAAATTTACATTTAATTTTTATTTCAATTGCTAATTCTTTGCTCAATATACAAACAATTTGTAGAATAATTTGATAAGCAAATTAGTTTCAAATAATTTAGTCAAGTATGAAAGTTTGAATAATGTATATGCAATTATGTCACTTGGAATGTGACTTATCATGTTCTCTAAATTTTTCATTCAAAAATATCACATTAAAGTTAATAATTATATTGATGCAATAAATAAACTACACGTTAAGAAAAATATCAGCTCCTATTACTTAATACTTTCAATATTTCTTAAAAATCAATATTACTTTTAAGATTAGATTAAAAAAAAAAAAAAAACGTGCATTGCTTTGTTCCACCAACTAGTTTTAGTATATCAATCAATGTCTACATTATTGTATTCAATGCAATTTATTTTAACAGAGGTACATTCAACCTTTTTCCTAACAAACCAGACAATAAGAACAATTCAAAAGTAAAATTAGCTTAAAGCAAATAAAGGCACTTGCACCCTTAATTTAAAGTGCTTTGTAATCTTAATTCACTAAAATTTAAGAGTAAAACTTTGTAGAGGAAAAATTCATCGGAGCCTTTTTCCCCAACTTGCCTTCAGATTAGCCAAGCACATTTTTGAATTACTAGTTTCCCGCCTCCAGAATACCCTGAAAGGACAACTTTCCCCGATCATCAAGGTGGAAATTGGAATGCAATTATCCACTAAAGTCATAACATGAGTTTCAATCAAGTAACCTTTATGATCATGATGGCTGCATCCTTGTGCAAAACCTCGTTATATTCATGGCAAACAAAGCTCTACAATATGCAAAAAGCTTTAGGAAAACTAGATGCCAAATTAGGATGCAATTTAAATAGAAATATCAAACAACGGTCAAATAATTTTCTTCTGACCCAAAAATAACTAACAGGTGCGAATTGAAAAAGGATAGTGGAACTAATAATTGAAAAGTAAAATCGATCCAGACCTGAACACAATTAGGGCAACCCACTTCCGCTGAGCAGCGGCAACATGTGAGAAGCTCTAGAGCGGCTTCCAGGAATTTTGTAAAATAGGGTTGAACCTATAAAAAGTTCCAAAAGTATCATGAGGTGAAAGTCTGGTCATTGATTGGTACTTAGGAGAATTGTTAAACCAGAAACTAGTACGACAAATCTCTATTAGAACAGGATAATTTAACAACCAAAACCAGAACAGCATCAGTAATGTATCGATGAAAATATAATGCAAGCAAAATATCATCTAAATGGTTAGACTAGTCAAGTTATTCACCCGTACTGAAATTCCACATCCTCCGGGATGTTGATCATATATTAGAATTCTTTCGGGGTAAAATCGGCTATCATGAGGGTTTGGACACTCCGGAGCCAAGTCAGACAAGTTGCATGTGATATGTCTGCAAGCAAATGCATGGAATAATATTACACAAAAATTAATAGGAATTACACAAGATGAAAAGAGTAACAGTATCATGCAGTAGAAAGAGGAAAAGGTTCTAATGTCTTGATCTGCCAGACTAACATATTGTGCAGAAAAAGTAAACTCCGACGTCTCAATTAAGAGAAATTCATAGCCAGATTCCTTACTTCAGAAACACGCACAAACAAACTATTAGGCAGGGAAGTAATGAGAGGGGTTGGAATGTGTATTATAGGAAGAACTTTAAAAATAGAATGGGTTAGTCGTTACGTGGGGGTAAGACTTTTTGAGAAACTCTATACATATGCAGTAATTCCTCTGTTTCCTTGTGCGTGTGTTTTGGGTGATTATTGTGAATAATACAGAACGGGAATATTTTTACATCATCTCTGTCTTGTTTCGTCATCTCTTGAGAAGGCACGTAACACAAACTCAAAAAGAGGAAGCATCTCAATACAAATTGACAACCAATTGTATAATAATTCTCTTTTATGAGCAAACTCAACGGGCAATTAATTAGAGAGCAACAAACAACTTGCTAGGATGAAAAATGGCATTAAAATGATAAGAACTCCTATACCAACAATTTTATATATTTACATACAGACCTCAAAAGATTAGGAGCTTATGTTGAGAACTTTTACCAAAACTTCTATATCTGCTGAAATAATATTAGTAATAACAACAAAGAACATCTTTAGATTTGGTCAAATTACACCTGTCTTTATTTCTTTAAAAAATTACACTAACTTCGTATGTTTGTCAAACACCTTTTAGCATTGTCAATATGAAAATCCCCATTGTAGTTTTACATTCTGGTGAAAGATATAGGGAGATCACTGCAATTTATGAAAAAGTGATGAGCTGAGTGTAATTGAAGACAATAACCCAGGACTGTTAGTGCGACTGACTCTATCAATGATAATATTGTCAATGGTAATCTATGTAAATGGGTGAGAAGGAAAATGATAAAAATCTAAATGTAAGATATTTAAAGCAAAAACAAATAAAATAGAGCTCTCAGCATACGCAACCATATGCAACAAAGTTCATGACCAACGGTATACAGAACTTGGATGGACTTTTACATATCATGCTGATGCCAAAGCTTAAAAATTAACAGAAGAAACTTACAAAGGCACTACGTTTAAAATTGCATGTGAAGCAGCATGCAGACCTCCACGGAAATCATAATTTTGCTTGAGGACTGCTTCTTTTATTGGCAGTGGCACAGGAACCCAAACTGCCTGATGTCAAAACAAACACACATTCCACATGAGGATAACTAAAAGAAAGTCATTAAAGAAACTCCTAAAAGTGCTCAAATTACCTGTGACTCGTATGAGTAACGAGGAAGTGCGAGGTCAACAGTATCAAAGATTTGATTGCTTCCTCTCCAAATACGATAAAAACCAAACCAAGTAGTCGTTACTTTGCATACATCAGCCCGGGCATTTGATTTTGGAAACATGTTGGTTTCTACCTTGAGTGGATAAGCCTGCAAAACACATGAGCTTTGAAAGACCTAAATATCCCTATTCCTAATTTCTGAAATTTTGTAAACTTTATTATTCTATATGATTTATGCAGTACATTAAGCATGTAGATTTTTACTTTACTGACATTACATAGATCTAATTCTTACTTTATGCACTCAGGCTTGAGCAAGAAATTAAGAATAAATTATGGTTTTCTAAAGAATCAGTGAACGTGGTCTAGTAGCACAAGTCTTAAAGAACAAGAATTAATAATGTCCAAATATTAACAATAGTTATACACTATAAAACTCACAAGGATAATTCAAAGGATCTCGAGCAAGCAGGAGAATACATACAACATTACCCCCAATGACATGAATATCAGTGTAATCTCGAGTCTTTGTATAATACTTTAGATCAGCCTCTTTGCAGAAAGCAGTTTTATTAGATAAATCTAATTTTTCAACCAAATAGGTTTTCCCCTGGCACATATACACAGCACCTTCATATACCTGAATCAAGTTATATACACTTGATGAGACATGGATAAGAAAAAGAAGCCAAATTACCCTTTTCATCAAGGAAGTAGAAGTCAACCTGAAAGAATGCCTTGCTTTCCTCTATCTCCTCAAGGACTTCATTTTTTTTCTGATCTATGACACTGTATCTTACATTTTCTATTGCTCGGATATTGACTGTATGTGAGGGTAATTTCTGGAACATAGAAGGAACCACAAACCAACAAGAAAAAGTAGTAATCTTACAATCTACAAATATTTTATAGAGCTCAGAAATTAATAAATCAACTAGAACAGACAGACATGAAACCTAACTTTTTCAAAAAGTATATCACAAATACCTCAGGGCCAATGTAGTTCCATATTCTAGAAGAATCAGATGATAGAACAGAACTCAAGTATCCTCTAGCTTTTAGAGAAATTATAACACTCTCCAAGCAAGGGCCAAAATATTGTTCATCGTAGTTCACACTAAGAGGGTGTTCATGAGCAGCACAGACCACATGTTGCTCAAGAATCTGAACAAAGTTTGCCAAAATTAGCATAAGCCCTTCCATTTGTTCAAACTCAAAATAGTAAATAAATAAAATAAAATAAAAAGAATAGGGCAAAGTTAAGAACCTTCTTGTTTTGAGAATCAACATGACAACATTCAATTGGTCTTTCAAAAAGTTTATTGGGATGTCTCATGAAGTATTGATCAAGAGGCCCCCCAAATGCAACATAGACAGCAAGAGATGGTTTATCTCTCCTCCCACCTCTACCAGCTTGTTGCCACAAGCTAGAAGTATAATTGATTTATAGTACATAAATCCACACATAAAGCTATTAAAAATGTTTAATAAGTCATTGACGTTAAAACAACTGGGAAAATACCTTGCAATACTACCAGGAAATCCTAGATGCAGAGTGGCATCAATTTCTCCAACATCAATGCCCAACTCAAGAGCATTAGTTGCAGCAACACCACGTATTTTACCTCCAAAAAATGAACTCTCTATTTTTCTTCTTTCCTGTCAATGCGAAGCATCCAGTATTAAGTCTAGCAGAACCATATGATGTCAAAAATTATCAGCCCATTAATTAAGAAAAACAAAAGAGTCAGCCAACCAATAAATTGAAATTAGAAATGGTCCAAAAATGAATCAAATTTATGTGGATAGGTTCATTACTTTTCAACAAAACTTCATTAGTGCCACTTCTCTCTCTCTCTCTCTCTCTCTCTCTATACATACATACATATATATATATATATATATATATAGTTATGTATATGTATATATATTTATGTATGTATGTGTAAATAAATTGAACTAAGGATAAACATAGAATCTGATCAACAATACTAAGTTTAAAATTAAAAATATAAAACAAATGGTAACCAAGAAAGAAAGATACAATAATATGCTGATGGTGTTAAAGGGTATAAATCCTTTCAACAACAAGAACCAAGTCCAAATAGTCAGACTCACTTAGACTCATTAACTCAAGCCACAGGCTCTATCAAATAACCAAATTTTCAGTAACAGTTTCTAACTTTTGTTCCTCGTCTTTTATTTTCCAATATGTAAATTCCATCATTTTGATCTTTCACTAAATCTATGTTTTGATTTGATTTCAAACCAGAAAAAAAGGAGACCTCTGCGATGTAGCCACCACGATATGCACATATGGAATCCACCAGTCGCGGGGCTGTCTCTTGAAGAATCTCACGGCTGTCATTTACAGCAATTCAAATTGCATGAGCATCTGCCTTAAAACCCACTAAATAACCACTAACTTTAATTCGAAAACAGATACAAATAACAAAAACAGAATCTAGGAAAAGTAAATCATCAAATCACAATATTGATTATACTAAACTACACAAGTACATGAAATTGATTTGACATACGTGTAGGATAAAACAAGCTCACAAAGTTTCCGTGATTTACAAAATGCTATACAGCGAAGACCATGCTGAACCATTTCTGCAAAAAGACGTGAAACATCCACAATTGGGCTGCAAAAATCATTTAAGATACTTTAGAATACTGCAAATCCTAATATTTACACAAATCATAAAAATATTAAGTATTCAAGACTCTTCATTTTATGCAGCATGTTGTGTTGATTTGGTGGTATACATTATATCTAATATGAAGAAACTTGTAAATTATAGGGAACTCTAATTGTTTACTACTATATATCTGAATATGCTGCTTTGATAGATCTCAAACATGAAAATAAATAGTTAAATACATTATTCCTTTTTTATAATGTCTACTAATACATTAAACTTGTCCAGAGTATGGACAGGTGTCAGGTTCCTATAATTTGTTTCCCAACAGAAAGTTGTATCAGTTCTACATTTTATTAAATTGAGATTGAATTGAACTGTTGCTCTCTACTCGATGCCTAGCCTGTTAAGGAATAGGTTCATTGCATGGGCCTTCTGTATGGCTGCATGCCTTGGGTCTCTTGTATATACCTCTGTGTGTCTCTTATTCGGTGATGTAGAGAAATACAGATAACCCTGATTGAGTAATAATCACTTTATTTCTTTTCTTCTCTTCTCTTCTCTTCTCTTCTTCCTACCTTCTCTCTTATCATTACATGGTATCCAGATGGTAATCCCTTCTTGAAATCATGTCTACTTCCTCGTCCTCTCCTGCTGTCCATAATGAAAAGTTTTTTGGTCTTTCATCCTTTACTCCACATACTTTCACAACACCGATCAGCCTCAAACTGGACGACATTAATTTTATTCTCAGGCAGTAACAAGTTATTGCTACTGTTCATGGTTTAAATCTTTCACGGTTCTTGGATGATTCTTCCCCACCACCACAACGCCTTACTACCACTGATAAACTTTCTAACACTGTTACCGTTAGTTCTCTTTATATCAGTCACCATCAACAAGATCATCTTTTGTTGCATGGTTACTTGCGTCTATGACAACCCCGATTCTAATGAAGATGGTGGGACTTAACACGACTTCTTAGATTTGGAGCAAACTTAAAGTCTACTAAGCTACTCAATCAGGGCCCAATAAAGAAATTAAAACTGCGATTAAGAAATCCAAAGAAAGACATATCGATCACCACTTAACTTTATGATATCAAGAAGACCCAGTTATGTCTCGTGTCGATCCCTACACAGTTGAAGATATTGAAGCGCTTTACTAATAGATTAATATTCTGAATAATACTGTATTCATTGTGAAAGAAAATGGCTACAAAGCAAAACTAGAGCAAAAGCTCCTCAGAGAATTTCTTTCTCTGTCCTCAAACTATAATATCTTTTCGTGTCCCCCTCCACACTCTTTCTCTCCTCTAATACCTCCCCTCCCACTCTCCTGCCAGCTCACCTTTTCTAACTAACTCCTACTTTGTTGTCCACCTTTTCCTCTACGTGAGTATACTCTCCATATTTTGGGCCTGCATTGGGCTTTCAATGGGCTCTGTTGTAAGCAATCTATCACTGCCTCCCACAGGAAGAATAGCCTTGTCCTCAAGGCTAAGTTGAGGAAATTGATTGTATAAATCAGTCTCATCCTCCCATGTTGCATCTTCAACAGTACTTCCTTTCCACTGTAAGTTGCTTCTTAATGTGTGCTCCCTTTACCAATTCCCTGCTAGCGAACACTTTCTCTGGAATAATAACTACACCAATGATTTCATCTTTAAGGCTCACTCAAGATGGTACTATTGCTTACCAAGATCCTAAGCCCTATTGTTCAATTGTTGGAGATCTTCAGTTTCTCACAATCACGCGTCCAAAACTTTCCTTCTCTGTAGATAAAGTTTGCCAATTCATGCATTCACTACGTTGTTGGCACTCTTCATTATGGTCTCCTTCAACTGAGTCCAAACTTGTCTATCATTGGCTTCGGCGATGCAGATAGGGCGTCTGATCTTGATGACAAAAGAGCCACCACCAATTACTGTGTATCTTGGCAAGAATTTGGTTTCTTGGGTTTCTCAAAACCAAAAAGTGGTATCACGAAGCAGCACCAAAGTTGAGTATAGGAGTATCGCGAAACTAACTGAAAAAATCTGGATTCAATCTCTTCTCACAGAGCTGGGAATTTCTCCTGCTACACCAACCATATATTCTGATAACCTCGGAGCTATTCTCATGCAGCCAATCCTGTAATGCACTCAAAATCCAAACATTTTGAATTAGACTTACACTTTCTTCGTGAAAGAGTCCAACAGAAACATCTTCATCTGGTAAATCTTCCTGCTCAATTCCAGGCTGTTGATCTTCTAACTAAACCTGTCTCGGGTGCTTCTTTTCTTAGGTTCAGGAGTAAACTTAATAAACCCACCATATATTTAAGGGGGTTGTTAAGGGAATAGGTACATTGCATGGGCCTTCTGTACAACTGCATGGCTTGGATATCTTATATATACCCCTGTGTGTCTCTTATTCGGTCATGTAGAGAAATACAGATAACTCTGATTGAGTAATAATCACTCTCTTTCTATTTTTCTCTTCACGTCTTTCTACCTTCTCTCTTATCATTACATAGCCCACTTTTTCTAGTAGGTATAAAGCAATTCTTAGGCTTACACATAACAGCTTAAGCTTTTAGGAAAGTTGATGTTGAACATGGGGTATTGGAATCTAAAACCAGGTAGTCAAAAGTTAAAGCCAACATCTTATTCTTCAATTTTCTTAAAAATTAAATTAAATATCAGGCCAAGCTCAGACAGGCCTAAGACCATGCCTTAAGCCCAATGGGCCCTTGCATGTGGTAAGCTATAGGAGGTATAAAATCATTCTTGGGAATCAATCCATACAATAATAACAACACATTATTCAAGCTAGAACTGCATTTTGTAGTGATTAAAGCATTAACGTCAACTTAGCATAAGGTTGCATATATCAAAAGCAATAGTCGCAAAGTATTTTCCTTACATAAGAGGATTATCACCTTGAACGAACAAAATTAGCACTTTCATCAGCCAACTCATCAGTTCCCATAGCAAACTGAGGTTTTTTAAAGATCTGCAGTCATGTAACAACAGAATTTATCTCCTAAAAATATAAGTTAACAGTATAAAAACTATAAAACTTCACAAATACAATAAAATTTCAACTTACAGCTTTTGGACGCAAAGCAGGGTTCCAAAGGACAAAAAGTTTCCTTGTAGATGGACTTCCATCATTCTGAAATAGCTCCAGCGTAGATAAATTTGCAAGTTCCTAGGACATAGACAATTCATGGCTTATTCAGAGTGTAGCCGTAAAGCAATGCCGAGAAGAATAACAAATAACCTTATAAATCTAAAAAAAATACGAAGTAAAACATGCATGCAATAGAAAAAGTCGGGTCCATGTGACTGAAAACATGCTAAAGAAATATGTAAAACCAAGTGTACAAAAAATGTAACTAATTCCAAGAATTATGTACCATAGAATGCTCCCGAGGATTTGCAGAAGTTGCTGTAGAAAAAACAAAAGAAGGAACAGATCCATATACTGCAAGTAGAAGCAAATTGTTGATTCACACTTCCATTTAAAACTTAAATACACAAAATTATATGGAATTATTTCGTGAAGCTCCAAACCATGTGAACAGAGTCGTTTTAACCTCCTCAAGATAAGGGCAGTGTGACTTCCAAATGCTCCCTTGTAAGTATGAGTTTCATCAATTACCACAAACCTAATTGATTAAGATAGAATAAACCTCAACACAATAACAATTCATTCAGAAATATTCCATATAAATACCAAATCAGTATGGTTGATCATATACTCCATATACCTTAGGTTTGATAAAATCCGACTAAACTGCTGATGATGGGGCAAGATTGATATGTGTAACATATCTGGATTTGTGATCAACTGCATCAGTATAATACAAAATGAGGACATTTTACTGGAATCTGTTTGGTCCAGAGGGAAAATTAGTTAAGAAATTACCAATCTAGAATTATCACGGAGCCACATCCTCTCACCGTGAGAAGTATCACCATCATATATACCAATACTAAAGTCATTATCAAATCCTTTTGTCATGTGTAACAATGCTCTTAGTTGATCTTGAGCTAATGCCTGCATGATGAAATGAAATATTTCAGCTATCTAAACAACAATCCCCACAAAAAAGAAAAAGAAATATTATGATTATTTGGAGGCATTTAGACTTAAGAATTCAGAAATAAAAGAGAGATTGCAACAACCTTTGTGGGAAATATGTACAAAGCACATGAAGATGAATTCCTGGACAAAAATTCTATAACTGGTAGATTATAGCAAAGGGATTTGCCACTAGATGTCATTGTAGCCACAACAACATTTTCACCTTGAAGGGAAGCTTGTATAGACTCTGCCTAAGTAAACCTCACAGCAGAAAACATTTGACTAAGTGAGAAACTATTAGTTTGAAAACAGCACACATATTCATTTTGTACCTGGTGACTATAAAATTTGGAAACCCCAATATACTTCAGTGCAGATCTCATTTTCTCTGATAGATCAATAGGGATCTCACTGTAAATCGCTTTTCTAGCACATATGTCTTCAATGTGCACAATCTGCATTAACCAAATATTCAAAATGCAACATTCAGTACTGTTAGAGAAAAGTTCAACACCCATGATTTTGATTAAGTACTAAAAACAACAAAGCATAAAGCATGGCCATACTTCATCTATAAGACAAAAGTGCTTGTCAGCAACAGATCATATAAGATGCAAGTGTTTTGTCTGCCAGACGATATAGCACTATGCAGTCTTGTTTATATGTTTGATCAGCATTGACATGCTCAAACGATACATGTATAGTCTCAAGTTAATATCATACTTCACGAATATCTATGTTGCAGGGAATGTTCATTTCTTATGTCTAACTAAGAGGATCGACATAAAGTTGTTGTCACATCAACAATCTATGGAAAACGAGTTAAAATTGTTTTGCTTCATCAATTCCCTGACACTTGCTTTGTCAACATTCGAAAAGACTTTTCCCTCTGTACGATTCAGTTCTTTACATAGTTTCAAAAGGCACTCTAATCAAGACCTGAAAAGTTCAACCAGCTATCAGGATATTGCTTAAAGAAAAGAAGAGCATTTAATGTACGCATTGAGCGCATTTAATGCATCTTCTACGTCCAAGCTGCTCAAATGCAAGGAAGGCGTTCAAGAGAGTTTGAAGCTTCTCAATGGCCAAAAAAGGATTTCCAATGGATCTTTTCTTCCACGCCTATATAAAGATGTCTTTCAAGAAGAAAAGTAAGAGTTTGAATTGCAAAAGTGATAAATTGTTGCCAAAATCTTTTTGTGCCCTAAAATATCTTTGTAAGAACATTGTTGTGTTCATCTAACACACTAGAAGAGAGTCTTTAACACTGTAAACATCGAAAGACGCAATCCCTCTCTAGTGGGCAATCCTATGATCTTTTGATCACACTCTGGACAATTTCTTTGTCTTAGTCAGGAGTGACTTGTTGTTAAACAATACTCGATTTTAGCCAAAAGTGGCTAAGTATTAAAGAATACTTGACAGTTAGCTAGAAGCAACTACGTTCCTCCAAAACAATACTTATACAGGTTAGCCAGGAATGGCTACAAGTTGAAAGAATACTATTTACTGGAACTCAAACAGTTGCTTGAGAATTAAATATAGTCAGTGTTATCACACAAACCAACATTAAAACATATTGAGTAATTTCTTCCCTTCCTTAAATTGTTACATTGCATCTTATAACTCCTACACTAACTTAAGAAGGTGAAGTTTTCAAACTCAGTTTTTGAAAATCTTTGTCATTGCCTTTGACCAGTCCAATAAACATATCGTTTGACTGCACATCTTCAAACAATATTTACAAAACGCTTCAAAAAGTTTTTAAAACACAATTCAACATGTCTTCTTGTATTTTACCTATTTTTCACAAGCACTAGTACGAAGTGTTTGCTAGAAGGAAGTTTTCTTTTCATACCCCAAAATCATGATTCATAAGAATCATGAATCCTGAGAATTAAGATTCCTAGGAATACCTACACGGCTTTTTAGAAATCAAAAGGTAATGTGTTATTTTTACCAAAATCTTTAATTTATTATCACATTAAATGCTTTAACAAAAGTAACATGGTATGCTTTTCGTGAAAGTTAGTTTCTCACCTCTCCTATAGGAATGATTGTGGGAAACTTGTCTAAAACCCATTCCCAGGACCTTTCTGTCTACTTTCCCAACATCGGATTCCTAGGAAACTAAAATCTTTCCAATTGCCAAGCAACCCCGTAGTGTAAGACATGCCTTCATATATATTCATGAGCAAAAAGGGAACATTAAATCTATCAATAAATATTATTGTTGAGTATTTGACATTGCAATTGTCATTATACAATCATGGTTTACTGAGGATATGTTATACTTTCAAAAGCCCGAAAAACTATTGCAAGAAAATAGAAAAGACCTGCCCTTCTGATCCAATTCCTTTCTTAAGATGATCAATCATCTCCACAGCCAGTAATGACTTTGTGTCCTGCCAAGCCAAGAACAAGTAGTGTAAAGCATTGCTATATGGTCTACCCTAATGTAGAATTTCAGCAATATATAATATCTTTTTCATCTATATATTTCCACATGCAATCATTTCTACCAACCATCTCTTTAAAAATCAAACCAACATTCTATTGGAAATTTCAGCTACAGACAAGCACCTCATCAACCTTTTAAATAGTAATTTTTTTTCTTTGGACCTTAAAAACAGACGTTTTATTTTCCTCTATTTATTTCTTTCATTATCTCCTTGCATCAGGTAAATTTTGGATATATGCAGAACACTAGAAGTTAAAAATAGATATGTAACATGGATGAATGCATACATGACACCCAATATGGTTTAAGTCAGATTTTGAGGTAGTTTTTCTTCTCTTTCCACGTTTTGATTTGTCTTCATTTTTGACAAAATCATCCTCCTTGACTGCTGCAAGCAACTCTTCCAAGGAAATCCCCACAGTCATCTCATCTCCAAATTCGTACTGCAAATAAGAATGCACATTTTTCAGCATCTTTAATATTACTGATGCGTTGTGCCTGATGCAGGAGCAATTTAAAAATATTCATATACATTTTTTGTTTTAGTCTGTTTTATTTTGACTATAAATTGTTTTATTCATAGTAAGTCATCACACAACTAGCATGTGACTTCTCAATAAGGCTTAGACTTGAGATTATGGGTGAATTACTTTGTACTTTTTTTTTTTTGAAAAAGTGCTTTTTTTAATAAAATAAGCAAATTTATGGTATTTTTTTTTTTTGTGTGTGTTTGTCTAATCTGCTTATTTTAAAAATAAACAGTTTTCTTTTCCTTTTATAATAAACAAATCCTATCTACTTCTTAAATAAGTGATTATTTTAAAGATTACTTGTTTCAGAAACGTTTATTTTAAGTTGAAACAACCTGAACAAATGTATTTTATCGTATAAGCCTGAGATATTGAGCTAAACAAATGTATAAGCCTGGTATAAACAATCCTAGAAATCTTTATGTATCATCTTTCGTCATCATGTTACAGTTGTAAATTGAAAGGTTTATACTCGCTAGAACCCCTCCTTTTATAGTTCCACTTGAATCTATCCTACTTCTCTTCCCAAACTCTTAGCATTTTAGTCACTGTCTTTACCATTTTTTACTGCATCAGTTCCTTCAACAAAGAAAGCCGCATGCCTTGCCTATCTAATAACTAGCATTTTTGAATTATAACCATTCTAACATAATCCTAACACAATGCCCTGTTAAAAAAGCAAACTATTTGTTAGTGTATTTGTGAATTTAGATTGGGAACAAAAATCCCACACTACTAAGTGAAATAATAGTCGAAGTTTATGCAAGTAGATGTATAGGATATAATGCAAATTCTATGATACTTGTACAATCAAAGTTTAATTTCAGGACTAAATTTTTTCTATTATAGCAGTTTACATTAAACATAATTGGGTCTACAGTGGATCATTTGTGAAGAATAATGTAACTTAAACATACCGGCAGTTGTTCAAAAGTCCAACCTAGAATTTTACGGAAAGAACTGTCCCTTCTCTTCAATGTACTGACAGTCTTTGAAACATACAACCACTTGCGCACTATTAAACAAGACATGTCAACCAAAATCGAAATAAAAAAAGAAAAAAAAAAAAAAAAAAAAAAAAAAAAAAAAAAAAAAAAAAAAAAAAAAAAAAAAAAACTATCCTGATGAAATATAAGAATATCAGTAAATATCAGCAACAAAACAACAGTCCACATCTTCAGTATACCTCTTTTAGGATTGTCTTCAACTAGATCTTCATTGCTTGTTGAATGATTAAGGACAACAATGGTATCATCAAAACTTGTCTTCTCTACATCATCCCTGAAACATACCAGCTGCAAAGGACTCAATCCACAATTTAGAGCAGGAAAGTGCAACAGACTGTAACCATTTCTTTGTTGCAGACAAAGCATAACAAAAACAATGCATTGAACACAGAATAGTTCAAGGAACAACCCTTATTTCTACAACCTCACCACAACAGAATAAAAAATAAACAACCAACTACGCAATACCACCACAAAACTAAACAAGGAGAAGCAGAATCAATTTACATGTGGACACAGAAGCGAAAGATTCTTAATGTCACCGAGGCCAATTTTAATCCCAAACTTAGCAAGCTCACTAAGCGCCTCCTCCAGCAGAATCGAGGTCAAATCTCTACGCTGCAAATAAATAAACGCGGAAAAAATGTTCACCAATGCAAACGCCTTCACCACTATCTTCAACCACGGTGGACACAAACATATAGCACCGTCACTGACACGTTTTCTCACGCCGCCGCCACCACCTCCTTTCGAACGAGCTCGTTTCAGCAACTTGCAGTGTCCGAGAGGCAGTTCCGATAAACAATTCACGGACTCCAAAACCTTCGCGAAAACCTCGCAATTGTGGTCGCCAAGAGGACCATCGCCACCGTCTCGCAAAGTGTTCAGTATTAGATGATACGGAAGCTCTATCTGCTTCTCACGACCTAACGCCCCTTCGGTTGAGGTCTCCAACGGTTTTTCTTTTCCAGACTCGGAATTAGACGCATTATTCTCAGTAGCGTCGCGTAAAAGCGATAAATCCTCCTTTATGGAGGACCACGTAGAATCCGCGAGTTCAGAGGTGGAACTTGAAGCATTGGTAGTGTGAGGAACATCGTGCTGAAGAGAGTCGGATGTTCTAGAAGGTTCCTTCTCCTTTTTGGTAAAGGGAATGAGAACGAGAAACTCGTGGCGTTGGATGGGGTAAGAGGCAATTTGAGTCCGCAATCGCAATTTTTCACCCTGAAAGAAACAATGTGTTAGTTAGTTAGTTAGTAAATGACGTTATGTCATTGGTTCTAGAAGAAGGAGAAAAATAAGAGTAGTTGTGCCTTGAAAAAGAGGTGGAAATTGGGGGAGGCGGTGGCCGGAGGAAATGAACGGCGGAGGAGAAGCTTGAGGTGGTGGAGGGTTGTGGCGGGGGTGACGGGAAGAGTGATTGATTCGCCGGTTAGGGCACGGATTTGGACTTCCTTACGGTTGCTCTCTGACATCGTCCTTCTACTCTAACAACGCGGGAAAGTGGGTCAGAAATCGCTCATCTGCTCTATATGCTGTTGTGTTTACCACGGGAAGCAAAAACTTCCACTGGAGTACGGGTAACCGGTATCCAAATTCATGTACTTTACCAATAATAATAATAATAATAATAATAGAAATAGAAATAAAGGGTTTTTCGTTGGAAAAATATGAATTTGGTGTCTAGCTACATTTAATTGTAATAATTGGTTTTAATTTTATAAATATTTTAAAATAGTTTTTTTCTCTTTAGTTCCTGATTATTGACAAGGAATTTGAAAATAGATTTGGTGTGTTTTTAAAGTGGGTTCGAATAGTGTTTTAAATATTTTCAATTTGATTTTAACTTAATATTAGTAAACACCATATTCTATGGTTTGACAATGGAAAAAAAATTATACACTAAACCTTTGTTTAAATTAAGGAGCAGAAGACAGAATGGAAAAGGAAAGAAAAAAACATAAAAAGTTGTTTGATTAAAGAAGAGTGAAGACGAAGAAAATTGAGTGCCAAAGAGTTTGAAAAGTTCTACAAAACATGTAAAATTAGTTTAATACATTTTGCAATGAATTTGTAAAAAAAAAAATCATGTAAATGGTTGTTTAAAAGAGACTTCTAATGATTTTTTTTAATTTATATTTAATGACATTAATTTTTAAGATCAACTTTGGAAAATATGTTTGTTTTATGTAATTCATCCAACATATAATCTAATATAAGAATTGGATGATGTATTTTACAGTGACCTTGTTTATAGCATTATAATCTATATATATTTTCTAATAATCATCTTTCTTGACTCTCTATTTCTTTGATTTTTTAGGGGTTGGTTTCTATAAGCAGACCTGTTGGGTAAGCTTATTCCTAAAATTAAATCAATTTGATGTTTTATTTTTCTTAAAGGTGGAACTGAATAACTCTTTTTGGGAAATAAATCATCAAGTTACTTCTTAAATTTTATTACCCCATTAGGTGAAGAGATAAGTTCGTAAAAAGTTCATAAAAAGTTACAACGCGTGTTTCCTTATAATAAAGAAAGAAAAGATAATTTTCAAATATAATTTTTTTAGTTTTTAAAAGATTTTTGAACAACTTCATTGGAAGAGGTATTATACTCTAAAATCAATTCATTCTCTCTGTTTAAGGTTGTAAACAGAGATTTTGAGTTTTTTTTTTCTCTGGCTTTCCTTATTTATTTATTTATTTTTATTTTTATTTTATCCTCTATTATTTGTTAAGGTGGGAGAGAATACAAGATTATCTTTTATTCTTTATAAGGGAAACTTATTTTATTAGTAAGACCATCATAGATAAATTGATGATCATTATCAAGTAAGATATGTCTTGTCAAAACATGTTACATAAAATTTCATTTTGATATTTTCCAAGAATTAGGTATACTTGTTGGTTGACTATTATACCTTCATCATATTTAATCCATTAAAATTTATTAGGTTTAGTAATTAAAGCTAGTTTTTTTTCTTTTTCCCAATATTGAACTACAACAATTACAACAAAAAGTAAATGAACAAATATTTTTAAAAACTTTACATTCTTTTGTAAAATATATTTTGTCTTTATGGTTATTCTACTTCACAATATTAACTTTCAAGAAGGCTTCTTACAATTACTTCACAAAGGATAATTTCTTCTTTAAACTTTATAACTTCTTTTTTACTAGGTAAAGAAGTAGATTCATCATGACTTGACCTTTATGGATATTCTACTTCATAATATTAACTTTCAAGAAACCTTCTTACAATTACTTCACAAAGGAGAATTTTTTTCTTTAAACTTTATAACTTCTTTTTTACTGGATAAAGAAGTAGATTCATCATGACCTTTAAAAATCATAAATTTTTTTGTTAGCACATTCATAACAATAATGGTAAGAATTGATGTTGCTGAAGATGAATCTTTGTCTTATTCGTGATGAGCACTTCATGTAAAAATTCTTGATTTGTGCTTAATTTTGCATTTCAGTTATTCGAAGCAGATCCAAAAATTTCCATAACTTTCTTGATCAGATTCATTTTGAACATTAGGTTTCAAAATATTTTCAAACTTGTAGAAATATAGAATGTGAATAACATTGATGAAATCTTTGATTATAAAAGCATTTAAGTGAATTTAATCCTGACCATCTAACGTTTTTGCACTTTGACTGTTTAATGTTTTTGACTGGCTCATGACTGTTTATTGCTTTTGATCTACATTTTTTTAATTTTTTTATTGTAAAAAAAATTCGTTAGGTAACACTTAATAACTTCAAGTATTTATTATAATCAAAATTATATAGATGTTTATATTTATATTATTATTTAACAAGGTTTTAGACGTTTTAAGGTAACTAGACCTTCTAATGAGTACTAAATCGACTAATATTATAACAAAAATTACAATGAAAACAGTTTGAGAGAAACAAATTCATCAGAAAACAATTAACAACAAATTTAGAGACTGAATTTGCAACTAATTTCTTCAAGACTAATATTTGGAAAAAAAAAAAGTAGTCACCTGGTCGGTCTCTATATGCAACCTCCAATTAGTTTTTACAATCTTACAAAAGCTGGCTAACAATCTTCTTTGAAGTTTATCTCAAGTATTTTCTCTCTTTTTTTTTTATGTATTCTTTTATCTCTTGAGGTTAAGCAAAAGAGATGTTTCACTTAAACTTCCATAACATCTAATATGCTACCATGAAAAGTAAGTGTTTTTCAAAGAAATAAAGATCAATCATAACAATTCCAATTAAGAATTTGAAGAAATAAAAAAAAAACTCAGTAAATCAGATAGAAGAAAGATTATGATAAAACTTAAAAGAATTTCAAAGAAAAGACAAAGTAGAACTAAAGGTAAATTTGGAGGCTATAATACACACAGAAATTCATAATGAAAAGTTCTAGAAGTAATGAACAAAATAAAATAAAAGGGCTTCTAGTTGAATCTAAAAACACAAACAAAACACAAATGGAAAATTTAGTTTGAAATTAAAGAAGTTAAATTCTATCGTACTTACCACTAAACATAAATTTAATCTATAAGATTAACTAAATGTCAAAACTTACACAAAAAGCCTTATATTGTATTAGTTGCTTGTTTTACTTTGCCATACTTCATTATCGACCGTTTTTTTTTCTTTTTCATGTTCGTTTTTTTCTTATTTGTTTTCCTTCTTCTGTTTATGAGCTTGAATGCGGTAGAAGTGACGCAGTCTAACCCTTAAATGATTGGGAAGTGACGATGGTGAGCCTTTGCATTGACACTGTTGTGATTCTTCTTGTTGTCACCAGCGAAGACAACCAATAAATTTCTTGAACTTTTAGCATTTTATTTAAATTTTTACTTTTTTAATTATGAAACAATATATATATTGTTGTAACGTTGTGTTGGTGACATACCTTCGTGTCCGGGTCATGCTTATTAGCATATTTCACTAAAATTGAGAGATTCAAAGAAATTTTTAGTATATGAGGAACTATGATTTCATTAGTGTTTGATGACCGAAGTGATGGTTTGATTTGAAATTGCCATGATAACCACCAACCCCATTCACAAATAACAACCACTATCATCACCACAGAACACAAGAATGTTAACATAAATAACACATAACACATTGAAATCAGTTTTTCAACATTTTATAGTAGTATAACAATTGACATTTGAGCTATCGATCAAGAGTTCAAAGTGATAGTGTTGCGCTTACACTTTTCAACAACGACTTCCTTGAAGGTCTCTCATGGGTGAATCAACTCCTCGCTTCACCGTCCTAATCAAATTTAATGAACACAGCAGCAACGGTTAAACCACAGCCAAAAAGATAAAACGGTTAAACCACGTGTGAGCGTTTTGGACGCTGAACCAAACGCTGTGTTAAAGTCAGAGGACGGAAAAGAGAGCTTACGATGAAGGACTCACAAGAGGGACAATCCGAACGAGGTTGTTGAAGAGAACCGATCCAAATATTTCATGTTAATTATGAGTGTCTCTCTCAGAAAAATCCCATTTTTCTTCCAAACGCTGCCTTTCGTGTATTTTTTTTTTTTTTCTTGTATATGACCCTTCAAAGTTTTATGCTCCCATTCTACAACTATTTTTATTAATTTTTATTTAATAATTTAACTAAATAACTTAATTCAATGTTTGATTATTATATAGAATGGTTAAATGGAAGTAAGAGAGAATGTGGATGGTCAAAATAGTTTTTCCTTTTTTTTTTCTTGTGAAGATTAGAAAAACAAGACGCCAAAGTGTGATTATGGGAGAATGGAACAGAAGCCAAAACGAAATCTGCCTTGGAATAAGCGTTCGTTCTCGTTTCTACACATGAGCGCGATAATTCCATGTATTTTTAATTGATAATGCACAATCGATAGTTTTTAATTTCACATATAATCACTAGAAGCCTTCAAAAACTTAGTTTAAAAACAATAGTTACAAATTTAACAATATGCAATATTAATAAAATACGAAACAGAAAATTTAGTCTTAAATTTTTATATTACAAAGTGAATATTCTTTAAAAACGTAAAAGATAATATTCTTTTAACATGGAATCACTCTTAACTAAAATTTAAATAATTTTTTAGAAACATAATCTTGATTAACTCATTAAATATTATTTTAATGTAGTCACTCTTATTTAAAGCAAGTGGTATTCTTACAAAACTTTTTAGGGCTCATAAAATATCAACAATGTTTAGCACTTTGTAAATTAACTTTTTTTTTTCTTATTTTGTATATAAGAATTTAAGAATATAGTTTGTTGAAAATATTTTTCTAGTCATTGAGCAGCTTCAACTCATTAGAAAAAGCATTAAACAATAGTACAAACTAGATAGTCTCTTCCAAAATAGACAAAGTGTGTCAAAGATCTATCCAAACGTAACAACTTTAGCTCATTTTCTAAGATATATTTAATGTCGACAAATTTTTTTATAAATCATCTTAGACAAAGAAAGGAAATAAACATTGTCAACAACATAGAATAAATGTGAAGTACAAAGTTAGTTTTAATATGTTTTTATCAACAAAACATATTTATCAGAAAAAATAAGACTGTAAAGTATTATATCATCTATCAAACAAAACACTTGAGCCTTACATGATCTATTGTAAGTAAAATCCTTTCATCGTATAAACATAGTATAATAATGTTTGATATTTTTTTGTATAACAACACTTAATCAAAATATGAGTTGTTGGATTTTTCTCTAATAAGTGAGACCTAGTGTGATTATTAGCTTAATTAGGCTTGTGCTCATACTAGGTGTCATCATTATTTTTTTGTTCACACTTAGGATTTTTTTTTCCTGTATTCACATTGCTTATAATTGTTACAGGTTGCATAATTGTCCTATGGGGTAGGCCAGGTATACCAAATCACAATTGTAGAGTTCAATTCTTAGCAGAATAATTATTGAGAGCCAGAGGCCAGATGAGTTAAGTCACAATTACATCATGGTGCTTGGGTTGTTACGTGTTCTTAAGTAAAAAGAGTTGTGCTCTAACTATGAGTTATAACTTTTGGCCTAATGGTAAACACTAGATCCAACAATTGATATAAAAGCTAAAGTCACGAGTTTGATTCTCAGTGGAACAATTATTCAGGGAGAGATTGTTGCATGTCGCACAATTGTCCTATGGCATATGGTAGGTGGACTAAGTCACAATGTTACATGTCGCACAATTGTCCTATGACATATGGTAGGTGGACTAAGTCACAATCGCACAATTGCCCTATGGCATATGGTAGGTGGACTAAGTCACAATTAAAGAGTTTGATTCCTAATGAGACAATTCAGGGGAAGATCATTGTAGATGACATCAATTGTCGAGAGTGACGGAGACCAGGTGGGCTATGTCACAATTGCATCATAATGTGGCATATGCTAGGTGGACTAAGTCACAATTAAAGAGTTTGATTCCTAATGAGACAATTCAGGGGGAGATCATTGTAGATGACATCAATTGTGGAGAGTGACGGAGACCAGGTGGGCTATGTCACACCAGGTGGGCTATGTCACAATTGTATCATAACGTTTGGGTTATTACACTCTTAAGTATTACGCCTAGTAACTAACTTGAAAATATTTTCTTCTCTTCTTTAGCCCTATCACTAAACCATAAATAATATTTCAAGGCTCTTGCAAAATACCTGAGAGTGTTATATTCTTACTTTAATTACAATATTGGATATCTTCTTCAAGTAATTAATCTACACCATAGTTCCATATCCCTTATTCTTATTTTCACATTGTTTTCTTGAAAGGCACATTATGATTGTATGCCTTTGCCACTCTTTTATGATTATCCATGATTTTTAACTTCTCCAATACCTTTAGTGGATTAAGATCCTTTCATCTTACATCATCAAAATTCAAGAAAAGTTGATTAAAATCCTTTCATCTTACATCATCAAATTTCAAGAAAAGACTAAGACTAGAAAAAAAATGTTTAAATGTTTACGATTTGGACACATTACATCCAAATTTTCAAACAAAACAAAAAAATATATGCTAAAAGACAATAGGAAAATATATTTATATTTTTCATTTTTGTTATCTTGAAGTAGAGGTTCCTCTAATTTTAATCGAAATATATTTATTAATGAGTAGTGTATTGCTTGATCATGTTAAAAAATAATTTTCAAGAAACTCGGAAAAAAAAAATTATTGACTAAAATTATAAATTTCCTAAAATATAAGACCAAAACAATCGTTAAACTAAATAGTTTTAAATGGTATTAAAAGGTTGTTTCACTTTGTGTTAGTTTACCTATTTCCTAAACTATTGAAGCTAAGTAGTAAAGAAATGCCATTATACCCATGTTACATACTTTTAGATATTGAGTGAAGGAATAAAATAAAAGAAATGATGGACTATATATATATATATATATATATATATATATATATATATATATATATATATATATATATAAATCGTATACGTATAAATCACAAGCAAATTAGAGCAACAAATCATAACATAGAAAGTATGGTGGTAACTAATCGTATGAAATAAAGAGAAAATAGAGAAACTAATGACAACATTTAACTAGATGTAATAAATGTTATTTAATATTCTAAAGATATTTTCTGTAGTTAATATTTTTAAGATACTTGTTTATAAAGTCTTCATGACTAATAAACATGAAGTAAATTTTGGTGTTATATATGCTTATTTTTATAGTCATTTAAGGACAACAAATAATAGGATTATTTGATTACTATAATTAGTTGGAAAAGGTTATATATTTTATAAAATATTATTTTTTATTGTGGTTAAACTAATATTTTTTGCATTGTAATTAATAGTCTATTTAAATATTTATTAGTAATTTGAATATTTATGACTTTTACAATAAATTAATAATATTTTTTTTTACATTTTAGGAAAATAATAAGACGATGAAATCTCCTCTAAATCTTGATAAATACTTTATTGTGTGCCAATTCAAAATAAATATTATTTTACGTGTCTTCTGATACACGAAAAAATGATAATAATAAGCATTGTTGATGACAGGCCACAAAAGAGCAAAAGAGGGACGAACACATTGAATGAAAGTTGAAATCTTCCCCTTTGACAATAATGTATTATGGAAGGTTAATTAATGCCTCAAATAAATCCTAAATAACAAAATTGTCCAATTCTGAAATGAATAATCATCATTATTCAGTGTAAAGCATATTCAAGAAAAAACACAACTGTGAGATGATACTAAAATACAGTATATAGATGATTTAATAGAGGTAAGTTAAATCTTAATCCACTTTCTATAATATACTTGCATTGCAAGCTCATATATTCAAAACTATTTACTTTGTGCTGTTCTCATGCGAATTTCATGGTCACCAAACAGCAAGAGCGTGTTTAAGAGGAATGGAGAGAAGAGAAAGAATCATAGAAAACTATGAAACGCATGACTTTTGTGAAACATGTTAGGGGATGTGCAAGCAAACAACATTTGTGTTGTCAATCTGGCTGTTTGGTGTTTGTTTTAAGGATATTAAATGTGCTGAACCGTCCATTTATTATTTTCACTTTTCATTTTTTATATTTTTCTACCAACCGTTTTCTATTGGAACTAGAGTGGCATAACTCTGCGTTTCTTGTGGTAAATGGAGTTGCAAATGATCCATGATGTGATACCGAGGAGCAATTTTGACCTTTGAGTTGTTTGGGGACATCACAGTTTGGTAATTCAAATTGGATTCATATCATATCCCTCTGATCATCACTTTCTTGTTGCTTCCTTCCTTTGTGCATTGGTTTTGTTTTGTCAATTTGCATAAACACTTCTTTGGCCTTGTTCCTGGATTATTTCTTTTCAGAATGACAAGGTAGAAAATTTCGTTCTTGTGTTGAGATTTAGAGGGAAAACAACAACACAGAAAGTGTAACTTTCAATATCTGCATTTGGGCCATGGGTAAAGTATGCTTCTTTCATCAGTGATGGATATGATTTCGGAGATTTTTTTGTATTTTTTATTTATTTGTTTTCATATCCCGCAAATTTAGGCTATCTATGTTTATCTTGCTTCACGTTACAGGCATGGATTCTCTAAAAGTTCTATTGATCATTCTGTTTGAGAACTTGGTATTCTATCTGTATTCAAATACTGTAGTTTGCACAGATTGCCTTCTTGTTTATCAGAAGGTTTTCAAAATCCTTCATATATTCATTTCATCACTTTCAAACAAGATAAACAGTCAACGTAATTTCGCAGATTTATGCAAAAAAAGATATTTTTGCCCTGAAAACTGAATGTGATTGCCAATCCTTTGGCCCCTTGACTTGGACAACTACAGGTACGTGGTCATTGTCCCCTACAGTTGCTATCCCCTTAAAATTATTGATGATTTTTTTGTAGAAATTAGTTTTAAAACAATTTTCATATATAAATTCATTCCTGAATTTTCCACCTGCCCTTTTAAAAGAATTCAAACTAGCGTAGGTTCTATTGTAAATAAAGTTATTTTCTTCAGTCCTCCCCTCTGTAAAGGACTACATTAATTCCTTGTATGTAATTGGCACCAATATAGAGAAGGTATAAAGCCTAGAAATTATTATATTAGATACATATTTAATTTCTCTTTATTATTCACATTTAATGTCCTAGGACACGGATAAAAGTAGAAAACAGTAACTGGTTGCATAATGTCAATCTAATTACTTTTATTCAAAGTTGCCGTCACATTTTGTATGTTCATGATGTTCATGGTATATATCATATTCTTGATCAATAGATGACCCAAATGTTTAGCTATGATGGAATTTGACTTCATTAGTTGTATTTGCCCCAAATTTTCTGTGATGTCAAGGATAGCGACAAAACTGGAACTGCAATTGAAAACCTTTGTAGTCTTGGATTGCATACCTCTGTTTGCGGAACTGTGAACCGTTATTTTCTTATCAAATTCATCTTGCAAATCTCACAACCAGTTTTTTGACGTAGTGATGATTTTGGCAAGATGAGAAGTTCAAGAGGGCGCAGCATGAAACATACACATTTATTTCATTGTGAAGATCCAAGAAGTCAAGAAGAAAAGAAAATTGTAGGGGCCAGAGCGGAGGGTAATACTAATAATAGTTTTAGGACAAGGGAGATTCCAATAAAGAGGTTGTTGAATGTAGGGCATTTTCCTAATGCTTCAGGGGACTTCTCAAAGTTTAGCAAGGGAAAGAACTTTTCAGCAGGAATGAATGTCATGGACTATGATGTACCAGAACTGGTTGTTTTTATTCAAGAGGATAATGAGCAGTTTGTCAAGGATACTTGCATTGGTAGGGGAGTGTCACCAGAAGGCAAGTTTCTCTCGGAAAATAGTGCATTAGATCATGATATAATGTTGTGTCACTTTGAGTCTGACTTGAATAGAAGAAGAGATTCAAATCTAAGGACCATGGAAGCATTAGAATATGCTTCTAAACCTCTTTCCCTTAAGGATGCAATGGAATTTTATGATTCCAGACCTTTAGTGATTGATGTTGAAGAGGATTCAGAATACAAGATTTCAACTGATCACCCCAAAAAGAAGACAACACCAGAGACCCTTAGAGAGGTGAGACAATTTTATTTCCTTGGACAAAGAATTAAATTTTTTTAGAATATTGCTACTAACACCAGAATAAATGTATTCTAATCAATATAAAATATACTGTGGAGTCTTGTCTTCTCTTTTAGCTTATTTGGTTGAACCATCAATAGCAATGCATATGTTCTCTTTTGTTCCATATGCATGGCTGCATGGTTGACAAAAGATTGAAACTAATCTTACAAACCATATAGTCAAACTTTTCTTGAACCATAGCAGGATAGCTAATTTTTTTGTGGAAAATGCTAATGGTCTAACAATCGAACGTGAAATTTCTCTTCTAAAGGAGTTTCTCTATTTCTTAAAACAATTTCTCTCAACTTATATACCTAATTCTCTGGATTGATTGAAGTCATTTGTAGCTCTTGGTGAAAAGTTCCAGATTACATGATTGTATCTTGAACAGGACTTGCTTTGTTTCAGAACTGATTTGTTGCTTTAGCTAAGATAGTAGGACTGCATGAGTGAACTAGGTTTATTTTTCTTCTGACTCAGGAAAATAAGTATAATGCTGACTTTTTCAATGAATATCATAAAAGTCATACCAATAGTGATTTGTGGTTAGTTGATAGTGCAAAACTATTTTACACTGTTGGTGCATAACTCTTTTGGAAAATAAGTCTCCTCTCCGTGAAAATATTTATGCATCAAATCCTGCAAAAGTGCTATTAAATGAATGAAGTTTTAAATGTTAGTGTGACCCTAGACCAAATGTATTCTATAATATAAGAAGCTCATTCCAAAATTTACATTTATGTTACATTTTACTGTTAGACTTTTGGGAAGAACTCTCATTTCTATTGTAACAAGTGTTGGAAATTAAGCGAGTGTGGAAGTGTTATTGGTACTAGGTTTTTTGATGATTAAGATGAACCGATAGCTGATATTACTTGTCAATGGTCATCATATTTATTCTATTTTCTTGCTTGGAGTAAAATATTCAGGATATTTTCAAGGATAAATTACTTGACTCAACTCCAACCTATAATCTACTTGACTTCAACCACAAATTCAGTAAATATGGTGACATTGAGGATAAGTTAATCATCATCCTTCGTAAAAAATATTGACTCTGAACTATTCTATCTTTAACAATCCGTAGGCAGTAGCAACGGAAGCAGACTTTTCAAGATCTCTCAAGAATTGGCAAATAAATTCATTTTTGGGTACAGTTGGCAGCAGAGTGGAGTTTCCTTGCTGTGCAGATTGTGTGCAAGTTGCTGACACAATCATGTGTAGATCTGAGATGTGTAACTCACAAAGTCCAAAAGGTTCAGGAAAAAGACAAGAAAATGATCCTCAAGAGACTTTTTCCTGTGCTGAAGGCCCTCTATCAGGTGGTCCAACATCATATGCTGCTCCTGCAACAACATCTAGCAATGTCTCTCATCATTCTAATGACAGCATAAGCAGCACACATTCATTTGCTTTTCCCATGTAAGTTTCTTACACTTTAAGTTCTGTCTCTCTTTAGCAATACAGAAGCTATCTATGGTCATAACTACTTAGGCGTAATCGTGTATGATTTACAGATTACCTGAAGAATGGAATGGAAGTCCGGTGAGAATGTTGGAAGCTGATAAAAGTAAATTAAGAAAGGACCTATGGCAGAGGATAATGATATTATTCTTTTGCTGCAAAAGTTGATTGCTAAAATTTTGCAGTTCTGCAGACACTAACAGAGGTTTATGCAGAACAGTTATTATACAGTGTTTAAGTTCATTGTGTTATAGGATACATAAATGTGGTTATATCAAAATTATTTTGGCATCTATTATAATGACTCATTAGTTTAAAGATTCTGTATGTGCTTGTTTATATTTATACTTGTTGTTCTACCCCTCCCTCTTTTGTATTGTATATTACAAACAATTATGAAAATTGCTCTCCAATATGTGATTTTACTTAGAAGATATAGTGCTATGAAGCAGGACAAATTCTATCCATACTAATCTTTTAATGCATTTAAGTGATAGCCAATTTTGACCAAACTGCTGTTAATGTTCAGTCTGAGACCAATTTAACTAGTGAAATGTGATGCTCACACATGTTCATGTTCATGATAACCAATTTCATTAAGTTTTTCACAAATGTAAATAATTATCATTTATCCTTTAATCAACTATCATCGAATAAGAAGACAAAAAGAATAGAAGATTTTGACCACCGTTGAACCCATTCCATGTACATTTGGTTAGGGTTCTCACATTTCTAGTGTCACCGTTGAATCAATATCTCATGTACAAATTATAGTATTTTATAACATACTATAATTAAAAATAATAAACAATTTTATGTCATAAGAATATTTTTCATAGTTAATATTCTAATTATTATAAAATATTTTCTACAAATGATTTATTCTTTAATATTTCAGTTATTACAAATAATATGTATTAATTTTGTACTAATAATTTATTATAATGATAAATTTATTGATTCTTAAAATCATATTAAAATACTTTAGAATTATTGATTAATATTGAAAAAAAAAATTGCATTGACAATGTATATATATTGAACTCTGCCGTCAATTGCATCCCTTTCTCGGTGATTTCTAATATCTCAAAAATAGAAACGTGAATACGTTAGAACAAGACATAAAAAAAAAGTCCCTATTAATCTACTTTTTAGTCATAAAAAAAATCTCTACCTTTTATTATTTCTGTCCATTCACATAAAATATTTGCTATTATTTTTTTTATAGTTTTCCTATTATTTATAATCTGGATGAAACAGCAAAAAAAAAACAAATAAGGCATTTAATATTGTGTGTAGAGAGGAGCATGGCCGACAACTCGACAGCAGATTTCATGAGGAATAGCACTCTCAACTTCACCTCCTTTCATTCCCTCCTAAACTCACCAACTGCACCTTTTGTTTACACAAAAAATATCAAATATTAAAATAAATCTTCTTTGACTGTTCAGATAAATATAAATATTCAAATAAAAATATATTCTTGACTTTCTTCTTGTTTTTTTAAATAGTATTTCCCACGCATTTAGATTTAGTAAAATAATTTTAGTTCATAATGATAAAGATTTAAGCCTAAAACTTTATTCAAACTAGTCAACTTCTCAAATCTAAATTGATCTAGTGGATTAAATTTAGTGGAATATGGTAGCCAATTAAAACTTTAAAAATCTAAAAGTAAAATAAAATTTAATCGAATTAACTTCCAATAATATAATGAATTTACTCATACATACAAGTTGAAGATATATTACAGAATAAAATTATGCATTCTCAATATAATACATTCCTTTAAAATCATCCTATGCATTTTTATTTTTCGTTTATAATACAAAACATATCTATCAACATGGCAAACAGATTTAATTTCTTTAGAAAAAATATACACCATCTAACCTACATTCTAAGGTTTATATTGAAAACGTTAATTAAATTAAAAATAAAATTGTTGATTGAGTTGTTCAAAATCAATGTTTGAATAATCATCATAAAATATGTTTAAAGATTATTTGATGATTAAAATAATCAAATTGAATTATATATTATAGATTTTTTATTTGAGTATATATGTTAATAATGGATGTAAAGATAGATTTTATCTTAGTTTAAGTAGCATAAGTAATCTATGCCTTAACAAAATGTTTAAGATTTTTAAAAGGTTTCATCAACGGTTTGATTTTACTTGATTATCTTTTCTAATAATTAATTATCTACGTTCAAAAATAAATTATCAATAATAATCATATTTGAGATCATTATTATGTTTTCAGTTAAAACAAAGGGTTTTTAATAAACTTGTGTTGATAATTATTATATCTCTAAATAATTTATTGTTTTTTATTTACATAAATAATAAATTAAGTGAAAAATAATTGATTATATTATCACAGTTGTGTTTTCATAAACAACTTAGAACAAAATTATTGATTTATTCTCAACATAAGTGATTAAGTTATAACTGAAATATTTTCCATAAATTATCTTGGATTACTAATTAATTGCTTTCAAATCTATTACTTACAGCCATAGAAACTTTTCCATCACTTATAATATTTATAAAAACATCTATAAAGTTGTTGGGTGAAACTTGTTTACTTGCTCACTAATTATAATATTTGTGTTCGATTAGAGTCAAAGTGATAACTTTCTTAAATTTCATGATATGTAATATATTTTTTTGCTGTATTTTGGTTGCAAAGTGCATCTACAATTATTTTGTAATTTTCTTAAGAATTGTTTAAGGAATTCTAAGTGTATGATTTTGAGTATGATTACATGTTTTGCATCTACAATATGATTATAATCTAAGCATTTCAAGATAGTAAAAACAATTTCTCGAAAATTGAATTAATTAATATTTGATGTAAAATAAATTAATTCAAATCATTCTAAAAATCTCTCACCTAATCTTTCTATCTCTATCTCTCCTATACTTTAATATAACTTGTTTATTATGATTTCAGTTAAAACAAATTGTTTTAATAGATTTGTATTGATAATCAATTATATATCAAAATAATCATTATTTTTTTATTCATACTTATTTTTGTTTGTATAAATAATTAATTAAGTGGAAGTATAATTGATTATAGTTCCAATTGTATTTTCAATAATAATTTACTTTTAACATAATCAATTAAATCATATTTGAAAAGTTATGGATTATTAACAATAGCTTAAGGCTTTTACCTACAAACATCCAAGAAACTCTAATATTTGTGAATTTTTTTTTTTTTTTTACGATAAGATCAAAATTAAGGTTGTGTATTGGTTCTAATATTTAACATCCATCAAAGTTAGATAACAACTTTTTAGGTGAATTAATTGCAAAATATATATGTAATAGTTTTCAATTCTCTCAGAGATTGGTTCAAGAGGTGTTAAATACGATATCTTAAATTATTACATGTTTCATATGTGTATTATAATTGGAATTTAAACATCTCAAAATATTAAAAAAATTTACTCTGAAGTTAATTAATAATCTAAAAAACTCTTTAAATCTTTCTGTCTCTATCTCTCCTATAACTGAATACAGTTTGTTTCTTTATTCTTATAAGCTTCTGAATCGAATTACTATAATGAAGTTTTAAAAACACTATAATTCAATTTACTAAATAGTTAACAACCCTTTTAGTTTACGCAAATAATATGGATCATAACACCTTTTTATAGCAGAAAAAACAATTTTCATTAATAATGAAAAAAGTTTATCAAATAAATTGTATACAAATTTATTTAAATTGAAAAAAACCATTTCACTATAATTATAAAAATAAAATTATTTTTATTTTATTTTGACTATCCAAAAAATATATAAAACTTTAAAAATTAATTATATTTTGATAATCTTATAAAAATAGACACATAATACTATAAACAATGTTTTTTCAGAGTACCTCCCCGTTTCATTGTTTTGATTGGAAAATAGTATCTATTTTGTTTAATTACGGTGCAAAATTGGTAAAATATATATAGTCGGTATCAAGCCGTTGGAACTAGTGCCAAATTAATCAAAATCGATAAAATCCAATATAAAAAAAAGTTAATAGTTAATAATTTGAACTCTTTACTGAAATAATAAAAATCAAATTAAAATATCATTATTATTTTTATTTACCTATAAACTTATTGTTAAATATTAATGTGTATTATTAAAATTTAATATAAATACAATAATGCATAGTATTAAATTTTAAATGCTAAGAATTTTTTATTTTAAATTTTAACATTATACAATTACAATATTTAATTTTCTAATACTATTTTATATATTTTTAAACAATATTTTCATATCCAATTAAATTATTAAATTTTAAGTTAATGTATGAACATTTCCTATTTTGAAAACATTAACAAAGGTTTGTTTTAAGATTTTTGTTTTGGGAAGGACAGTTTAGTATTTTGGTATGCTCTGTGGTGACCCACCTGAGCACAAGGTCGTTTCGGTCAATTGTCTTGAAAAAAAATATTAGAAAAATGGAAGATAGCGAAACGAGACGAGCAGTGGTGTCTGCAGGGATATTTGTCAGTCCCAACACTCTTTCTTTCTCTTCTTCTTCTCCTTCACACTATTCCCCATATCCTTCTGACACACCTTCTCCAAAAACATAGTAACACACACACAAACAAACTCTTCCTTCTTTCTTTCTTTCTTTCCCACCAGATTTCACCTTTCATCTGTGCCCGGAAATGCAGCATATACATTCCATATGCGGCGGCGACCGCAGGCTCAGGCCGCACCACCACAACCACCCCCAGCCGCTAAAGTGCCCTCGCTGTGACTCCCTTAACACCAAGTTCTGTTACTACAACAACTACAACCTCTCCCAGCCGCGCCATTTCTGCAAGAACTGCCGCCGCTACTGGACCAAAGGCGGCGTCCTTCGCAATGTCCCCGTCGGCGGTGGTTGCCGTAAATCCAAACGCTCCAACAAGCCCAAAACCACCGCCAACAACACCAACACTGATAGCAGCGCTCCCTCTTCCTCGCAGATCGCTCCGGCAACCGCGCCGTTGGCTACGGAGCCCGAGCGCAACTCGAACTCCCACTCCAGCAGCGAAAGCTCCACCCTAACCGTCACGGAGGCGATGTCGGCGCCGACATCAAACGCTTTGTCTAAAAACTCTCTGTTTCTCGACAACAACGTTCGCGAGTCGAAGCTGTTCGGTAACGGTAATAACCCCTCTTTGGAGGGCCGTGGCGTTTTCTCCGAGGTAGGGAGCTTCACCGGCCTCGTTTCTTCGAATAACGAAGCATTGGGGTTTGGGTTTGGGAATTGTAGTAACAATAACAGCAACATCCTCGATGCGACGCCGTTTCGGTTCGGTGCTGCTCATCCGCAGGGGAATGATCAGGTGCAAGCGACACCAGGCGGAGAGCAACAGAAGAATCATCAGGAGTTCGGTACGGCGACGTTTCTCGATCTCACTGCGCCGCTGGAGTTTTCGTCGCTGCCGCAGAAGAGTGGGTTTGGGTCGTTGGATTGGCAAGCCGGTGCGGATCAAGGTTTGTTTGATCTCCCTAACACCGTTGATCAACCGTACTGGACCCACACTCCTTGGTCTGATCAAGATAATCCTCCTCTCTTTCACCTTCCTTGAAAGCACTCCACAAATTTCTTTTTGTTTTTTGTATCTTGAGAAGAAAAGGCAAAAATATTTGGAATCTAGAAACCCATGTTAAAATATCTGGAAAAGAACCTAGAAGGAACTTTGAATTAATTTCCATATGTAAATTTTCCTTTACTAGTTTTTGGAGGGTGATTAGGCTTGATTATCATGTGCAACTAACAGCATGTTAGTTTCTTCATGGTTTTAATGTATGCATGTATGTATTTTGGAACATGATTGAAGAGGGGAAAAACATAGGAGCGGTTTTTGAAGATATATTGTAGTTTGGGATTGTAATGTTGTTTTGGCGTGTTGGGGATGGAATTTCATCCGCACAATTAATGGCTATATGAATTTGAAAATGACGCATAACACTTTGTATATAATGTTCCACGTCACGATGCACGATGCATGATGGTAATGACGATAATCATGGCCTGATTTAAGGGGAGGGGAGGTGTTTGTTACAGGGAAATGATGAATAAACATAGAAGGATATTGGGATATTGGGAAGGGAATGTGAACAGTAGTAGTAGATGGGTGTGGATGGTAGGGAGAAGTCACATCGGGGATGATGAGTCCACATGGCGGGAGCGATGAGGGGCTAGATGGTGAGTGGGACACGTAGGCATGGCATAGGTGACAAGACATGAAGGTGATGGATTGGGTTTGTGTGTGGAATGTGGTGGCTGTGAGGTGATGGCTCAGAGGCATCGGTCCAAATTAAAAACATTATTAAAAAGATTAATAATGTTTAAATAGGTAATGGTTTTATAATAGAGGAAGTGAAACAATGATGAAGAAGCCAGAGGCCCTGCCTGTGGCCAATGCGGTTGTTGCAGGTGGGTGGGTCCTGCTGGTCAACCCAAACTTACCTCAACAAAATAGAACAGGAATCTCCTGCAGAGCAAGATTTGATGTTAAATTTTATTGTTAAAATTTATTTTGATTAAGATTATTATTATTAGAAGTAGGTAATTACATTAGCAGAATTATTGGATAGTGAAGACCTTGACTCTATCTTGGCCACATATGAGTCAAATGTCATTGAGTGACTCATTGGGATGAATGGGTTGTATGGTACCTTTCAAATCACAACTTCATTTTTACAACCACAAACTCGGAGTCTGTTCAACTTTACCGTCATACCAACTAGAGGCCTCATACCACCACACAACTCATACTAATCCACAATCTTCATACTAATCAATTTACAAACTAGAAGAATAACTCATATTCAATAGAAAGGAAATAGATAAAATAACACCTTTTAAAAATTAGTTAGTGGACACAAGTTTATTTAAAGAAAAATATAAACATATAAATTAAACAATATATATAACAAAACATGACAATAAAGAAACAAATATAATTCAACAAAAATGAATAAAAGAAAGAATGAAAGAGAGAAAGCTTATGAATTAATAAAAAATATATATACTATTTTGAAGACATTTCTTCAGGAGAAGTGTTTGAAATGGATCATCGCTAATTAAGATAAGATCTAAATAAAATCTAAAGCATGCTCTAAGATTTCAATTTTCATTAAATATCATCCAAAGTTTTTTAAAAGAAAAAAGTAAGAAACTATTTATACCATTGCCTAAGCTAAATACGATTCAAATGCATATAGAAATAAAGTGAGATTCTAACCCAAGGCTTAAATATGTTGGCTGAAAATTACAATGATTTTGGGAGAGAAAATTGAATTCAAAATTCAAATAAAATAAAATAAGAAGTAAAAAAGAAAAATGAGCACGTGCTATGGTCATGCTTATTTTGCTTCATTCATGGCTGCCATGCTTTAGCTTTCCTATGGACTTTTCCTTGATTTGTTGACTAGCTTGGCCGAATCTTGTATGGGTTGAATTGGGCTTTGAATTTCTTCAATTGCTTCTTATTTATTATACCTCAAATATTTACAACCCTTGCAACTATTTTTCACATGAAATAAGATGAAATTATACCTCTAATTTTCTAACATTTACAACAAAATAAATTATACACTACAAGTATTTATTTATTTAAAATTATTTAAGATTTTATCTATAGATCTACTTGTCATTTCCCATTCTTAAAGAAAATTTGCTTATGAATTTGAGAATATCTCCAAAAAAAGTAGTCATCTTAATATGCCTGGATTATTTCTTTTCTTTTACTATGTAAACGAAAACAATTAACACACATTATTTTTGTAGGAAATTGTTTGTTTTGTATTCTCCTTCAAGTTTTCTCAAAATATTATGATGTTCTTTTTTCTAGATAGGAGGCGTTTTTAAACTTTTATTTGCACAAATTATATTTTTAAATATTTCGATTTCAAAGTTTTTATATAAAAGGTTTCAATAGTTTTATTGGGTTATTATTTAGGTTATGCCTTTGAAGAAGTAAATAGTTCCTATTTAAAAAAAAAATCTATAAAAGCTAATGTTAATATTTTTGTTATTTTTAATAATCTCTTAATCCTTGAACTCTTGAAAAAGTTGATAGTTTGAAAATTTTAGAAGACCGATGAGAATTAGAAAATAAAGTTTTCAATAAAAAATAAATTGATGAAGATTTCTAAACAAGACAAATACAAGAATATAAAAATATAGAAAATACAGAATCAAGATTCACACATCATAAAATAGTTTGAAAATAGGCATCTCTTAAAATAAATTGCTTGATTTTTAGGATAAACTATTCTAGGTTGTAATAAAATATGTGTTAAGAGAAGTATCACATTCTCTTCTATGGTGGAAATGTGTGGGCATCTGAATGCTATATTAAAAAAACCTTCCCTTGATGTAAAAACACTTTGAGAAATGAAATTTCCATTTAGTTTTGAACGATTTTTGAGTTATTTTGTGAGAGTGTTATTTGCTTAATTGAGTTATATCTCATTTTCTTGTTTTCTTGGAGCACCAAGAAGAATTTCAATAGATCTCTCAATGATCTTAGTCATTTTCTTGTTTTCTTGGAGCACCAAGAAGAATTTCAATAGATCTCTCAATAATCTTAGTCATCTATCTTTGGGTATGTAATTTAGTAAGTTAATCACCATCTCATCTTACCCTTATTTCATTTGTTTTTTTTTTTTTTTTTTTTTTTTTCAATTTTCCTTTTTTTTTTTTTTTTTTTTTTTTTTTTTTTTTTTTTTTTCATATTTACAATCTTCCATTATCTTGTTTCTTTCCATTTCTTATTTTATTTGTGTTTAACTAAACTTTCATCCCTTACCTCTTCCACTTTCTAATCTTAACAAGAGTCACCAAGAATCAAAAGAATCAACTTGACTATACCTCTACACCTCAGCCACATCCTTATGTTTCTCCAAGAAAACCAAAATACTTCACACCAACCTTAGCTTAAGATTTTTTTTTTTCTATCCAAATCACCTTCAAAATTCTCATGTGTCTTGACGTTTAGATTGCTCTAGGTAGACGTCCAACATTTTTATGGACTTCAAAATCCAAAAATTTACACAAAAAGACTTAAAATACAAAATTCAAATTTATTCTCCTTAGTCAAAATACAATATCTAAATTATTTTAAACTATTCTAAATAATTTATATAATTAGAAAACATTTCCTTAATATTTCATGTTCTCCAATATAATTTTTTTAGAATTAGATTCGGGTCCAAACATATTACTGAAAATTAGATTCAAAACTCAATCTTTTCAAAAGTTAGTGATGCACCTGTTCTCTTTATTATTTAACTAAGATGGTACATTTATAACTCAACATTATTTAATATAATATTTAATATATAAAAAATATCAACATTTTATTTACTCTCAAAGTTATTAAACATATTAACAGATAATTTCTGCCAATAACATGTTTCCACATGTTCCTACAAGGACAACCCAATCCAAACCAAAGTGGATAGGTTGAAGTTGATTTATCGTAACGAACACTGATTAATCGAAGAAGTTGACAAAATTGTTTGACATCGAAGGCAAGCATAGTCGAGTACCTATGTTCGGCCAATTCAAATTGACAAGAATGCCATGTTCGTGTTATGATTAAGTGATTCGGCACAGAGCAAGTTCGCGGGAACAGAGTAGCCACAATTCAACCATCAAAATCTTTTATTCGAACATGTGTTTCCTCTGTCCTCTAGACAGAAAAAGGTTAATTTCTTTTGTGGTAATTGGAAAAAATTTGCATTTCTTTCCAACATGGACACAATCTTTAACCACGCATACTCAAAAGATAGTTATGTAACAGTCCAATTAAACGTGTTACACACACAACACAACTATGCTCGTAATTGATCCAACCCATTTGTACAAAATTGATTCATGGGCCAGCACCATAGATTGTATTAATTTGGCTGCTAGCTACATAGGTTTGGTTACGGTCTCTAGCTAACATGTTGGTAATTATTTCATTCCTCTTCCAGGTGTCAGCGTTGTGTGATTCAAGTTGTTATATTTAATATAGTTTTATATTTTTTAAAAATCGAGTCAAAGTGAGTGTAAATATATCTTTTTCTTTTAATTTTTTGACATAATTTTTAATAATAAAATTATGAGAAACTTCAAGGTTCAAAACTAATAATATTTATAATACAGTAATTTTAACAATATTATTTTAACAAATTTAAAGTTAAATTTGTCTAATGATATTCTAAGTCAATCTTATCATGACTAGCCGTCAAATATGTCTAGCTCCAAAGTTATATATATACATATAATTACTTGTCCTTTCGTTCCTTCTGGATGGAACTGTTAGAAGAGTATATTGGTGGGTCTGAAATATGAAACTGTGGTGTGAGTTGTTTTGACAAAGTGCCGCAAGGAACACCCTTAGCCTTTAGTCATGTTGTAAGTGAATGACATTAGAAATAGGTCATTAGAATACCGAACTTTCCAACACTAATTTTAGTATGAAAATAAGGGTTAATATGAGTTATTAAATAATACTTTCTTCGATGAATATGTTATTATATAAAATTTTTAGCCTAAACAAAAACAAAATAATAATTATGATTGAGTTTTTAAGATATGTTCTCTTGAAGTGGGTAAATTGTAATAATAGTTAAATGATAACTTGTTAATTTACTACTACGTAAAAGACCATTTGTGTAAGTTTTACAAAACTTATTATCATGTTGCTAAAATTTTTGTATAAAAGAATTATTATAGTAGGTTAAAGTTATTATGTCCATTATAAATACGACGTTATTTTTTTTTTCTATAAAAAACTTTATCAATTGGCTTAATGAGACATCACTTATTATTATGCGAGTTGTTTAACCCTAATAACAATAAATCTAACTTAATATTTTATTGTAGCAGTAATTAACATAGAATATGCCAACATTGTTTTAAAATGAGTAGTTTGGATTTTATATAACTAACATAAAAAGTGTGACTTAGGTTGTTACCACAAGTGACATAAACAGTGTTACTCATAGTAAGTCACACTTTCTATGACACATATGAAAATAATCACCATAAAAGATAGAGTTTTTTAAAAAATGACAAACGTTTTAGTTATTTTCAACGAAACATAAAAATATTATTCACCTAAACCAAAGAATACACAATTTCTAGGAAGACTTATTCATAAGTAAAAGATATTATTCAATATCTACAAATTCGTAATTATTTTTAACTTAATTATAAATTAAGAATTGAATAAAGAAATATTTAAAATATAAATATAGTAAATGTGTGTGTATTGATTAACATTGTATAAAAAAGGATAAAATGTACCATTTGTATGCATATTTAAATAAACTAAAAGAAATTTACAATTTATCATGTCTTCATCCTTTAACGAAGATGAGTTGTTGAATAATTACAAATTCAATATTTGACATATTAAAAAACAAAATTCATAGTTAAATAATCAATGTATATGAGCTAATTTTACATCACTTCTTTTCAGAGTCATTAATGTTTACGAATATGACTGTAGATGTATTTTATTACATAATATCCACACTTGTTTTTTTTAATTGGTGTAGACACTAAAAATTAAATTTAAATAATTAAAATATATTTCAGATAATAAATAAATAGTAATTTATTGATTATGTAAGAAGGAGAATCTAATGAAAAAAAGAAAAAGATGATTTAAATGAAGAATTAAGGGAACATGGTAAGAAAAGAAAAAAAAAAAAAAAAAAATAAAAAAAAAATAAAAAAAAAAAAAAAAAAAAAAAAAAAAAAAAAAAAAAAAAAAAAAAAAAAAAGAAAAAAAAAAGGAAAAAAGAAAAAAAAAAAAAAAAAAAAAAAGAAGTTCCAAGAAAGATTTATAAAATGAAGACTAAAAGAAATTAAAGAAGAAATAAAGAAGTAAAATAACTTGTAAATTTTAGAAATTATAAAATATTGTAAGAAAATTAAAAAATTATATAAATAAAGATAAAGAAGAGTTTCTTGAACATGGAGTAGAAAAAGAAAAAAAAGAACAATATAAGGAGCGTGTCATTTAAAAGCATTTAAAAGCATAAAATTTTTTTTGAGAAAGTTTTACAAGAGGAAAGCTAAAAGAAGTTAGAAGATATAAAGAAACAATACAATTTGTAAATTTTAGAGATTATAAAATATTCTAAGATCATCAAAAAATATTATATAATATTTTAAATTTATAAGAGTATAAAGTTGGTTATAGACAAAGGTATATGGTCGAGAGTTATTGCAGTCATATGTCTCTTTTAAACGCATGTGTGTGGTTGTAACTATCTTCATATGTCAACTTCAAGTGTATGTGATAGTTTTAATTACTTCATATGTTCTTCTTATGTGTTTAGACAAAATTTAGATGACTAGAAAGGGCGTGAAGAGTTTCTAAGTGCCACTTGTCACTTTCAGGTACATGGAATTACTCATATGCTAATCAAGATAAAGAATTAAATAATTGTTAAATATAGGATTAGTGAGATATAAATATAATTAGTTTAATTAGGCTTGTGCTCATTATGTGTTATCATTAGTTTCCAGTTCACATTTAGAATTTCTTTTTTCATTTTTACATTCATTTGTAATCAACTTATAATCACAAAATTATTAGCTTATCTTTGAATGTCTTGAGATTATTCTAGTCTTACTTTAATTCTTATCTTAACAAAAATTTTTCAAATGTTGAATCCTTTTTATACTTCTCTTACACATAACATTTTTTTATTTAAACTAGTAATCTCTAAAGATTCTTAATTTAAACGTATTAAACTAAACTATAGATGTTAAAATATGTGAAATCAATTATGTAAAATGAATTTGTCAAAACTATTTTTTATATTTTTTTAAAAGAACATATTGGATTTTCTTAGATATAAAGTAAAATATATTTCATTCATTACTTTCATAAGTAAATATATTTTTGTAAACGGATAAACTTCAAGAAAATTTTGAAATTCAAAACAAGTAAAATCTTTAACACAAGATAAATCGATTAAAAGCAAAAAGATACAATAAACTGAATCATGAAAAAGGAAAATTATATTCAAAGTGAAATGTGATAATTAAAGGGAGTTTGCAAATTATAAACTTTTAATGAAAAGATAAGGACAGAGACATTACTAAAGATAAAACATAAATATGAATAAGAAGTCAAAAAAATTGGTAAGCAAACCTACTAGTATTATCTCTTGTTTTTCATTATCATTTCGAAGTTGCATAGTTCTCAAATATAATTATTTTTTGTCATCCCTACTTACATATAAGGAAAACTCATATATAGAAAAATTGTCCAATAGTTTTATTATTAGTGTATCAACTCTACATTAAAGTTCCACTTGGTTTTTATTTTGAGCAACATCTCGAACATGCACTTTCAACTTTCTTTACATTGTATTTGGTTGAATCAATTTGTATGAATATACTATTCAAGACAATAGATTGTTATAAAGGAAGTCTGTTTGGCTGCATTAATTTGAAATGATGGATTAGAGAGGATTTATAGGATGGGATCCTAGCTCATGTAAAGAGATCTGAAAGATGAAATTGAAAATTACTCCTTATAAGTGAATTGGAAATTACGAAACAGTCCTTATAAGTGAATTGGAAATTAAGAAACACCATTTTCTACAAAGGTCAATTAGTAATTTCACAAATATATCAATTAAAAAAATAAAAAAATCTATAACATCTATCAAATCATTCCCAAATTTTTACAAACATTCCTTTCAAATCCCTACCAATCTTACCATCTATCTATTAATTCAAACAATCTTATCATTCACCCACAATTCACTTACTGATTCCTTTAAATTCATTCATTTAAATTCATCCTCCAGTCAAATAAAACCTTAAAAATCAATAATAGGCAAATAATTTTCCATTTGACAAATATGATGAATAACTTCTCTTTCAATACTTATTTTTTTTATAAATTTTCAACAATATATTAAAATCATTTTCATCTTTATATAATAACACCGGTTTTCAATTAAAATTATTTTCTTCAAACATCAAAATTTACTTTTAAGACTTGTATTAATTAGAAAGCATAACCACATTTATTTATTGGATGAGATAGAGAAGGGAAGAGGTGGGAGGCATAACTACGTGGAAGAATGTGGTTCCATGAGTTCCTTCATTTTTTCTCTTCACACTCGCATTCATCATCCTCACTGCAATTCACACCATCACTGCACAAATGTCGAAGCTCCTTCTTCTACCCTCTCTTCCCCTCACAGCTTCCCCTAACCGCTTTCATACTTTTTCTTCCGATTCTGCCCTTCAATTTCAATGCCGATTCTCCTTCCTCTCTCGTCCCCACCACTCTCTCTCTCCCCTCCGCTCCCACGCGCGCAGAAGAAACCATTCCCTTCGCGCTTTCGATTCCTCTTCCGACGCCAAAACCAACGAGGAATTGAAAGAAGAGGCCGTTGAAGATCGGAGTGTTGGGATTGCGGACCACGATTATCCAAGCGGCGAGTTCGATTTCAAACCGGTTACCGGATGGAGAAGCTTCCTCGTTAAGCTTAAGATGCTGGTTGCGTTCCCGTGGGAGCGTGTGCGCAAGGGCAGCGTTCTCACAATGAAGCTGCGTGGCCAGGTTACCGTCTCTTCTCTCACCCTCCTTCTCGTGGGATGAAATTAACCATAGAGATCAATTTGGTACTTATGCTGTTAATATATTCCTGTTAGTTTAGTACTTGAATGTGTACAAAAACTCAACTTGATCCCAACGTTATAGCTTAATGTTAAGGGAAGACAAAAACATTAAGCTGAAATTATGTATACTAGAAATCAGAAGTGCTTTATTTGTATTTAGGAGAAGGAATTTATTTATATTCAAAAAAAGAATTCATACAATAAACAAAGGGGATTTCGTATATGATACGGGATATATCTATCTATCTAATTATATATATATATATATATATATATATATATATATATATATATATATATAGAGAGAGAGAGAGAGAGAGAGAGAGA
>Ga0209489_100521_pt1 | contig 72660 bp, 33 predicted proteins | sample SiratrowhiteBW_FD_187527 | JGI IMG/M metagenome (GOLD analysis project Ga0209489, IMG submission 187527) | Root nodule microbial communities of legume samples collected from California, USA - Siratro white BW (SPAdes) (version 2) | ecosystem: Host-associated > Plants > Roots > Nodule | place... | reverse complement strand
TTGGAGTTGAAACCGGGTTGCAATCCACCATCTTGAATTTCTTTAAGATTTCCAAAGCATATCTTTCTTGAGATATGAAAATCCCATCCTCCGACTGCTTCACCTCTATGCCGAGAAAATACTTCATCAGTCCCAAGTCTGTCATCTCGAACTCCTTCTGCATTATCTCCTTGAACTCCTTGATTAGTCTTGCATTGCTCCCGGTGAATATGAGGTCGTCGACATAAAGAGCAACTACCATCATATCCTTTTCTGACTTCTTTGTGTATAACGCATGCTCGTATGGACACTGATCGTACCCGTTCCTCTTGAAATACCTATCAATTCTCTCATTTCAGGCACGAGGAGCCTGTTTTAGCCCGTAAAGGGCTTTCTTCAACCTCAACACTTTCTTCTCATCTCCTTTTTTCATATACCCGAGTGGTAGTTCGACATACACCTCCTCTTTCAGCTCTCCATTTAAGAAAGCTGACTTCACATCCATCTGCAGAATCGACCATTGGTTCTGAGCGGCCATTGAGATCAGAAGTCGGATTGACTCCATTCTTGTAACTGGTGCAAAGACTTCATCGTAGTCAATCCCCTCCTTCTGCTTGTAACCTTTCACCACCAGTCGAGCTTTGTAACACTCAACTTCTCCCTCAGCATTCATTTTTTTTTTACACCCATTTCACCCCAATGGGTCGAGCTCCTTCAGGAAGGTCGATCAGCTTCCATGTTTTGTTTCGTTCAATTGCTTCGATCTCCTCATCCATGGCTGTTCTCCACTTCTCATCTTGGACAGCTTTCTCAAAACTCATGTCTTCGGAGTCAGCCAAGAGACATACAACATGAATTTCATTTGTAGTGTCATATATCTCCTGTAGTCTTCTCGTGTGCAACAACCTCCGAACTGGTTCCTTCTTTGGTCAAGTTGTTCCAACACCATGCCTTTGTTTCTTCCACATGAACATCTCGGCTCACCACTACTTTATTGTTAACAGGATCGAAAAGTTTGTAAGCTTTGGATTTTTCATCATACCCAACAAAGATGTATTTTCTGCTCCGATCCTCCAGTTTTGTTCTGTGCTGGCTCGACACTTGCCCATAGGCAACGCTATCGAATACCTTCAGATGAGAGACACTCGGCTTCTTGCCACTCCAGATCTCTTGTGGCATTTTCTCACCTAGCTTTGCATGTGGAAATCTATTTTGCACATAGACTGCGCACTGCACCGCTTCTGCCCATAACTTTTTCAGCAGATTCTTCCTTTTAGAATAGATCAAACCATGTCAAGAACAGTTCGGTTCTTCCGTTCCGCCACACCATTCTGTTGCGGAGAATATGGAGCAGTTAAGAATCGCCTGACCCCATGTTCCTCACAGTATTTGTTAAACTCACTAGAAGTAAACTCGCCTCCTCTGTCAGATCGGATTGCTTTGATCGCCCTGCTTGTCTCCTTCTCTACCATTACTCTAAACTTCTTAAATATTTCAAAAACCTCGGACTTCTCTTTTAGGAAATAAACCCATGCCTTCCTTGAGAAATCATCAATGAAAGAGATGAAGTATCTTTTACCACTGAATGATTCCGGAGTTATCGGTCCACACATGTCGGTATGGATCAGTCCGAGTTGCTCCTTTGCTCAGTACTCGGAACCCCTTGAAAAGACGTTCTTTCCTGCTTTCCAATGACACAATCTTCACAAAACTTCTTCTCGAACTCCATTTTAGGCAGTCTAAGCACCATCTCCTTTTCCACCAACTTGGTTAACCCACCAAAATGAAGATGACCAAAACGAAAATGCCACTTCATAGCCTCGTCCTCCACACCGAGTTGCATGCATTTGTCTTGAATTATCTTCAACTCAAGTTTGTACATGCGGTTCTTCTTCATCTCTACTCGGGCCATGAGTCTCCCAAGTTTATCCTTCAACTGTAGTTCTCGGTCTTTCATAAAAACTGAGTATCCATTCTCCATTAATTGTCCCATGCTCAGTATGTTGCTTTTAAGATCAGGTACATAGTAGACATTTCTAATTTCGCCAACTCGCCCATTTCTCTGTTGATACCAGATCGTTCCTCGGCCTTTGACGGCTACTTTCGAGGCATCACCAAAGGAGACGGATCCTGACTCCTCATTTGTAAGTGTTTTAAAAAAACGCTCGTCACCACACATGTGGTTACTTGCACCGGTGTCCAAGTACCAAACCGAGTTATCGGAATAGCTTCGTTTGATCTCGGTTTCTGGAATGTTGGTCACCATCAGTAATCCTTCATCTTTCTCCTTGGCGAGGAAATTTGTTGGTTCCTCTTTTTTCTTCTCAGACCTACAATTCTTAGAAATGTGACCCAATTTTTCATAGTTGTAGCATTTTATTGAATAACAATTCTTGGCAACATGCCCACACTTCCCACAGTTGTAGCATTCAATATCGTTGTTTGTGTTTGTCAGACCTCCTCTTCCCTGAGTTCGTCCTTGCCCTCGCCAGTTTTGTTGGTTGGGTTGTTCGTTTCCACATATTCCTCTTCCTCTTCCTCTTTGCCCTCTGCCTCTTCCTCGCCCTCTGGTGTTCTGAGCATAGAACACCTTTCCATCTCTGATAGTTGCCTTTGCCTGGAGAGCTTGTTCCAGGGACTCTTCCTTCTTTTTCTTCATTCTCTGCTCATACGCCTCCAAAGAACCTGCAAGCTCTTCGACAGTGAGCGTTGGTAGGTCCTTTGACTCCTCGATTGCACACACAATGTTCTCAAAGTTATCTGTCAGTGATCTCAAGATCTTTTCAACAACTCGGTTTGATGAGAGACTCTCACCATTCTGGCTTAACTTGTTTACCACGGTCTCCACTCGAGTAATGAACTCGGATATGTCTTCTGATTCCTTCATCTGCATATTTTCCAGCTCACTCCTGAGGGTTTGAAGTCGTACTTGCTTCACATGCTCATCTCCTTTGTTTGCTTTTTCTAGGATATCCCATGCCTCCTTTGAAGATATGGCGTTGGAAATCTTCTCAAATCCGGATTCGTCATCAGCTCGGTATAATAAATACAGAGCCGCCTCGTCTTTCGCTAGAATGGTCTTCAATGCATTCAGCTGGTTATTTGAATACACATCAGTGTTTGCCGGTTCGTCATACCCATTCTCGACCACGTCCCAGTTATCTTGGGAGCTGAAAAGAGCCTTCATTTGCACCTTCCAGGAGTTGTAGTTGACACCTTTCGTTAATTTGGGTAGCGAGATGCCATTAGTTAGACCTGCCATATTTCTCAAATGTTTACACTCAACTCACACAGCTCTCGGTCTGTGCACACCGCAACACTCTCTCTCGCAGCAGGTCAGTTCTCACGCTCACCTTGCATATAACTCTTGATACCAATTTGTTGGCAAGAAGAACGTAAGTATTTCAAAGCAAAGTTTCTCTAATCTCTCTTTTCTATATATATTCCATACAAACTTACATGGTTTATATAGACAAAAAAGTTTATCTCTTCGAATACCAAAAATAGATCAAGATTCTAATAAATAGTCCTACCACCCATGCCCCAAAAATATTAATGCTAATCTGGGAATATCAAACGACAATAGCAAAACAATCTTCATATTTTAAGTTTATTTTATGACAATAAAAACGTTTCAAAACTAAATTTTACTACTAATGAAGTGAGACATTAGAAGTACTATAAAACCGTGTAAGAAGTAGTTGAGTGAGAACGAGGAAAGTGTGCTGAATGCATGTGGTGATAAGACAGAGGTGGATTGAGGCTTAGAACAATGACACGTGGCAGATAAGGTTGCGTGTGAGTTCCCATCATGCTGTATATAACAATCAAATGCTACTTCAACAAGATGCTTGAGTTAGAAAAATCATACTTTGACAGAAGAAGAAGCAGATATCACACCAAGAGGAGAATGGCGTCGATCACAAGCCCTGCGTTGAACAGCTCCTTCCTTAGGAGACAGGCAATGAACATCTCAGGTCTGAAGGCATTCCCCAGCGCCAATGCAGTGTTTGGTGTGAAAGGAGGAGGTGGAGGACGTGTGACTGCCATGGCTACCTACAAGGTGAAGCTTATCACCCCAGAGGGTGAAAAACAGTTAAACTGCCCAGATAATGTCTACATTCTTGATTATGCAGAAGAGCAAGGCCTTGACCTTCCCTATTCATGCAGGGCTGGTGCCTGCTCTGTGTGTGTTGGCAAAGTTGTGAGTGGCAAAGTGGACCAGTCAGAGGGTAGCTTCCTTGATGACGATCAAATTGATCAAGGATTTGTTCTCACTTGTATTGCTCTCCCCGCCTCTGACGTTGTTATCCAGACCCACAAGGAGGAAGAGCTCGTTGATTAGATCTTCCTTTTCCACCATTTTTTTAGAATATGCTTCTTTTCACTCAAATGTGATGGAGGAGGAGGTATTTTATTTGGAATTTATGTTATTAGTTAGTGTATTGTGTTATAGAGAATGAACTCCTCCGTGTACACCTGAATCTCATCAAACTTTCAGCTTTTCATGATGAGCAACTTTATTATGTATTGGTTACTTGGTTGAGTTGTGGAAGCAAGTGAATTTGTAGTGACTGTGTAATCTTTTCCTTGTTGATTGAGTTAAGAACTGTGATGTTAGTTATGTGATTTAAAACATTAGAAGTGATTTCTTTGTCTGAAAAAAAGAAATTGTTTGATAGTAAACAAATAGGATGAAGCTGGTTGTTAAAAATTATTTGGCACTTGAAGATGGTAGCTTGATCTGATTGTAACCATGAGTAGAAGTTGTAGGTTGAAAGAAGAGTTTTATGGTTTGAAGCCATTTCTCTAATGTAGATAGAGAAATTGAGTATGAGGGTAATAAGATAGAAGAAGAAAGCTACGATGGTCACACTTCATTCATCAAACACAGAGAGAGTGACTACATACTGTTAAGTGCATATGTTTGATGATATTATTTTTGTTGATGAAGATTGAAATCAGTGGCGATTCTTGAGTCAGAATCTGACAAAGAAGTTTCGTTTAAAATAAGATCCCTTTAAAAGATGGAAATGAGTTTTTAGATTTGAGTTGTCTCCTTTTAAGAAAGATGTTTTCATTTTGCAATAAAAGTTTTCAGTCATTTTACAAGAGGATTAATATATGATCAATACAAACAAACAAGTTTTTATGGGCTAATTACTAAATTAAATATGGTACAAAAAATTAGGAGTTAAAACTCTGAAACAAGAAATCTTATACAAAGAGGGATAACACTTTATTCATTGACTTAGGGTTGCATCAATGATGATAAATGTTCAGTTTTTTAATTATATCACAGTATTAAAAACAAACAACGTAACATGGTGAAAAATATTAACCGGAGGGTTAGTAAAGATTACACAATGATATGATAATTATAAACAAATATGAATAAAAAATAAAATAATATAAAAAAACGTTTTTCATAAATGTTTTTATTTATTTATTTATAATAGTTTACTTAATATAAAATTTAAAAAAAATTAAATATAAAAATTATTCTAAATAAATATATTTAATATTTTTTTATATTTTTTTTATATTTTCTGATATTTTGTTAATTATATATGATATTATGATATTTTTTTATATTTTTTTATTATTTTTAATATTTTACTGATTTATATATTTTTAATAATAATATTTTATCAAGAAAGGGAAGTGAGGGAAATGAAGACTTTTAGATCTATGGTGAAGGGAAGATGTAGATTTAGTATCATTCCACCTCCACATGTTATTGCACTTTATTGGATGAATCTTTGCATTCAAAATCCACTAATTGAGTTACCAGACAATTGCTTTTTGAAAATGTTTCCCCACTTTGTTTTTTCCACATTTGGATCTTGTGCAGGCCTCAAACTTCAAATTCCAAAAACAATTTAAACTCAATTACAAATAAGGCTATTATGAACCTCATAGTTTGAAGTTGCTAAGAAAAGATAACTGTCAATGCTTTATATTTATAAAATATAAAATATATTTGGATTATTAAATATGAAATGCATTTTTAGATTCGGAAACAGATTTAAAATACATTAATACACTTTAAATTATGTATTTTGGAATACATTTTTGAATTATATATTAGATTGCATAATTTAAAATGTATTTTTTATTTTATATTTCAATATATATATATATATATATATATATATATATATATATATATTGAAATACAAAATTTATTTTTTAATTATGAAATCTAGAATATATTTTTTTATTTTTTATTTCTGATAATACAGTACAAAATACAAGTTTGTATTTAAAAATTTACCATTCATAATACAAAATTATGGATGTTCTAACAAATGTTAAAACTACTACGTCTCTCTAAATTGTAAATAATACAAAACAAGTTTGTTTTTGAAAAAACAATATTGTTAAAAACAAATAATTAATGATCATATCATCATCTTCATTTTTTAATATCATTTCATCACTATAATTTGACATTAACATTTATTACTTTTCTATATCTGCAAATAGCCTATGTTACTTGTGATTAGTGTCCATCTTATGTTCATAAAAAAATTTGACTTTTCATAACCAGACATTATTACCCAGGTTTGTGTTGTGGCTCCCCAAGAGGATGCTAAATAAAAAATAACTTTAATATTAATTTAATTTAATTTATGTTGGTTTTGTTGACAGTAACGTAAAAATAATTGTACAATGTTGCGGGTAATGTGGATGATGAAGATGAAAAAAAGTATGAGTAGAAGAGATGAAGATAGACAAAAGAAATAAATATAAAAAAATTTACATAGAAAGCAAGATACGAAAAGTGTAAATAAGAATATTTATTATTTTTAAATATGAACATTTGGATTAAAAGTAATTAACTGTTCTTATTTATTGTCATAAGAGTGAATAAATTCGTAACATATAAATTAATTCTTAGTTTAACTAACATTAACTTAAAATAAATATTAAAATTATTTGAATATTATATTAATGACTATAAATATAATAATATCTACTTAACTAATACTAACACATTTTTTTACAAAAGAAAAATTAAAATACATTTAATATTATTAGAGTATTGTAATACATTCTTTAATAATATATTTTATATTATTAAAGACGATTTAATAGACTCTAGATCGTGTTAACTGATCGTAAAAATATAAATAAATATAAATTTTATTTTATTTTTTTATGTTTAGAAGAAGGAATGATGAACTTATTTATTTTTCTTTCTTTCACGGAGTTCTATATAAGAATATTTTCATTCATTTTGGTATATTTGAACAAAATTTTTTAAAATCTTGAATGTGTTATATTTTAAGAAATTATTTTTTTTGTTTAATTTAAAGTTGTGTTTCAAATATTATCTTTTGGTGGTACACTAGGATTCATCAAAGAAAGATAGAGAGTTTTTCTCTTAGATTTCTTATTTTGTGAGTTAGGTCACCGATAATAATTTATGATCTTGCTTATCTTATGGATTTGAGTGATCTAAGATTTTTTTCAATTCTTAACATTAATTTTTATGAAATTACTATCAAATTTCTATCTTATTTATCCTATGAATTTAGATAATATAAGATATTGTTCTAATTTCTAGCATTATTTTGTTCTAACGACTTTCTCATCCCACGTCATTAATCCTTTATTTAAGCCCACACCTTTTCAATTTACTTCTCATGTACGCGTAATATTCACATTCCACCTCTGCAAACACCTCAAACATATATCCACATATTGTAGGTCCATATCTTTTTTCATCAGTTCATCCATTATCTTTTTTCATCAGGTTGAATCAAGTAATTGATCAATTTGTACTTCAATCCCTCAGTGAATTTGAACAAATTTCGAATTTCATTCGTTATCTTTGTCCTTGGTCTACCAAGTGCTTGTAGTGCTTTAAGGTAGCTGTTCCTTGCTTGATCCTCCTCAGTAATGGAATTTCATAACCCGTGAATGGAGACTCATTTTGAATCAGCATCTCTCTGAAAATCAAGTTTGGTTCTTCAAGAAAACTCCAAGATCCTTAATTATATGATAATAATCCAGCATCCTGAACAGATTTTTTCTTCAAGAATTTCTCCATGTTCCAAAAATCATAGCCAAGGCTCCCCTCAAACTTCTTCTGCTGCACAGTAGTACTGCAACACAAGTATATTCAAGGGTCTTTCAAGACATTATTTCTTCTAACCAACAAGTAGAATAAAATGCTTGAAACTTCTCACTAAAAATACACTCCACAAAGAAATCAGTATGTGAAGGAAGAGTTATAAAGGGAAGAATAACGTTATCTAAAAGAAATGGAAAGATATTTCTTGAACCTTACCCTGAAGAAAACTCAACAACTTGAGAAGTGTAGAACAACTGGAAATTTCTTCAAATGTGTATTCAAACGTATATTTTGTCCCATTTTTTCACAACACAATTTTATAAGCCAACACCAGTAGTAAGTTGTAATGACATTTCATTCTCTCCTTCAGAACATTTCATCGTATGGTTCTCATAAATTTACAAAAGCAGTGCGAAATAGTACCAAAACTTCATACATGAATCAAATGGTTTTTCACACAGGTTAATCAATAAACAAAATGACTTACAAAAAAAAAAAATAAACAACAACCAACCATGTGGTTTCGTTTCGCGTGGCAGTTTTTGTGGAATAAAAGTATAAACAAGTTTTTTGAATTTACAATCATTCATTCTACCTAATGAACTGAAATATTGATGATAAATAAAAAAAAAAAAGTATTTTTTTAGAACTTACATGTGTAATTCCAATATAATGTTTATGTTGGTTTTTAAAATCAAGCGACTTGAAGATATTACAGAAGAAAATGAGTTCTTCTAGAGTTTATACAGAAGTTGACAGAAATAACTATAAAAAGATTGTTTAAGTAATAAAAATGCTTCGAAACTAAATTTTACTACTAATGAAGCGAGACATTAGAAGTACTATAAAACTGTGTATGAAGTAGTTGAGTGAGAACGAGGAAAGCGAGCTGAATCCGAGTGATGATAGAGAGAGGTGGATTGAGGCTTAGAACAATGACACGTGGCAGGTAAGGTTGGGTGTGAGTTACCATCGTACTGTATAGTCACAATCAAATGCTACTTCAACAAGATCCTTGACTTAGAAAAATCATACTTTTACAGAAGAAGAAGCAGATATCACGGCAAGAGAAGAATGGCGTCGATCACAAGCCCTGCGTTGAACAGCTCCTTCCTTAGGAGACAGGCAATGAACATCTCAAGTCTGAAGGCATTCCCCAGCGCCAATGCAGTGTTTGGTGTGAAAGGAGGAGGTGGAGGGCGTGTGACTGCCATGGCTACCTACAAGGTGAAGCTTATCACCCCAATGGGTGAAAAAGAGTTTAGGTGCCCAGATGATGCCTACATTCTTGATTTTGTAGAAGAGCAAGGCTTTGACCTTCCCTATTCATGCAGGGCTGGTTCCTGCTCTTCGTGTGTTGGCAAAGTTGTGAGTGGCAAAGTGGATCAGTCAGAGGGTAGCTTCCTTGATGACGATCAAATTGATCAAGGATTTGTTCTCACTTGTATTGCTTTCCCCGCCTCTGACGTTGTTATCGAGACCCACAAGGAGGAAGAGCTCACTGATTAGATCTTCCTTTTCCACCGTTTTCTTAGAATCTGCTTCTTTTCACTCAAATGGGATGGAGGAGGAAGGATTGTTGATGCATAATATGCATAATAAAGGTATTATATTTTCAGTTTGTGTTATTAATTAATTACTACTGTATTGTATTATAGAGAATAAACCCCTCCGTGTACACCTAAATCTCATCAAACTTTCAGCTTTTCATGATGAGCAACTTTATTATGTATTCATTACTTGTGGAAGCAAGTGAATTTGTAGTGACTGTGTAATCTTTTTCTTGTTGGTTGAGTTGAGACCTCTGATGTTTGTCGTATGATATAAAACATTAGAAGTGATTTCTTTGTCTGAAGAAACGAAATTGTTTGATTGTGAACAAATAGGATGAAACTAGTTGTTAGAAATTATTTGCTACTTGAAGATGCTGGCTTGATCTGATTGTAACCATGAGGACAAGTTGTAGGTTGAAAAAAAGACTTTTATGGTTTGAAGCCATTTCTCTGATGTGGTTAGAGAAATTGAGTATAAGGTAATAAGATAGAAGAAGAAAGCTACGATGATCAAACTTCATTCATCAAACACAAAGAAAGAGTGACTATAAACTGTTAAGGCCATATCTTTGATGATATTATTTTTGTTGATGAAGATTGAAATCAGTGTGGCGATTCTTGAGACAGAATCTGGCAAAGAAGTTTCGTTTAAAATAAGATTCCTTAGGAGATGGAAATGAGTTTTTAGATCTGCAATAAAAATATGCTACAAATTTTTCGGTGATTTTACACGAGGACTAATATATGATCAATACAAAGAAACAGTTTTTATGGGCTGATTACTAGATTACATATGGTACAAAAAATTAAGAGTTAAATACAAATGGGTGAACTCTGAAACAAGAAATCTTATAAAAAGACGTATTAAACTTGATTTCATTGACTTAGGGTTGCATCAATGATGATAAATGTTCAGTTTATTAATTATATCAGAGTTTTGCAAACAAAAGAAGGTAGGATGGGTGAGAATGGGCATGTGAAGTGAGGAAGATGAAGAATGTTAGGTCTATGGTGAAGGGAAGATGAATAGGGTTGGGAGCATTGAACCTTCCCACATGTTATTGCACTTTATTGGATGAATCTTTGCATTCAATCCTTTAATTGAGTTACCAGACAATTGCTTTTTGAAAATGTTTCCTCACTTTGTTTTTTCCTCATTTGGATCTTGTGCAGGCCTCAAACTTCAATATCAAAAAGACTACTGAAACTCAAAATTACAAATAAGGCCATTGCATTATGCACCCATAGTTTGAAGGTTCACCCCATGGGATGGTGAAAAGATAAAAGTGTCACTCCTTTGGATTTATAGAATGTAATAGAGATATATTTTAAATTATATAATCTAAAATATATATTTTATTCTATATTTAAAATATATATTTTGAAACATAAAATTTATATTTCGGTAATCTAAAATATATTCTTTCATTTTCTATTTTGGATTAAATAATCTAAAATGTAAATTTGTATTCAAGAATATACGAATATAAAATTCGTAATGTTCAACAAAAACAAATGTTAAAACCACTACCTCTAAATTGTTACATAACACAACAAGTTGAAAACCTGTTTTCGAAAAAACAATATTGTAAAAAAATAATTAATGACCATATCATCATCTTCATCTTTTTAATATCTTTTTATTATCATTAAAAAGAATTATAAATATTCTATATCGTGTTAGCTGACTGTAACAATTGGTCTAAATAAATTTTGAAAGCTATTTCTGCGATTTATTGTAATGACATCTGATTTGAATTTAAAAATTAAGATTTTTTTTTTTTTCTGTTTCAGTAATTGTCAAAACAAATTTACTCCCAAAATTTTAGTTTGATCCTAAGCTCAAATTGTTTGTGTTTAACAAGTATTATAAAAAATATCAATATAAAAAAATAAATATATGGTATATATACATTAAGAGATATTTACGATTAAGTCCTCTTTGTTAATACCTACTAACAGGAAGAAACTGAAATTATTAAAATACATTAAAAGTCCGCAGGTATCATTCTTATATGGTAACACTAAAATATGTTGTAAATAAGATGCAGCAAAGGAAACACCGTTGATTTATAAGGGATAATTTTGTACAGAAGAAATAAATTAAATTTATAATAAATCTGTGAAAGAAGTTAGCTCAATTAAAGCAGTGGAGGACCATAGAGCACAAAGCGTAGGTAAAAAAAAATAAAAAAAAATAGTGAGATATAATGAGGCATAGAAAGATGCCACGTGGCAGATAGGGTTGCGTGTGGCCTCACCTCATGCACGTTATAAGCACACTCTTTCTGCAACTTGAAGGTCCCAATTGTTATCTATATATCAGCAAGAAGAAGAAGAAGAAGAAGAAGTAGTAGTAGTGAAGAATGGCGTCGATGACACCCGCTCTGTGTGGCCCTGCGTTGAACACCTCCTTTCTCCGGAGGCAGCCAAGCCTGAGGGCATTCTCCAACTCTAACGCAGTGTTTGGTGTGAAGGGAGGACGTGGGGGTCGTGTGGTTGCCATGGCCAGTTACAAGGTGAAGCTTGTGACCCCAACGGGAGAGCAAGTGTTCGAGTGCCCAGATGATACATACATTCTTGATGCTGCAGAGGAAGAAGGCATTGACCTTCCCTACTCATGCAGGGCTGGTTCTTGCTCTTCCTGCGCTGGCAAAGTCAAGTCTGGCCAAATTGACCAGTCAGATGGTAACTTCCTTGATGACGACCAAATTGCTGAAGGCTTTGTTCTCACCTGCGTTGCTTACCCCACCTCCGATGTTGTCATTGAGACCCACAAGGAAGAAGACATCCTCTGATGTTGCTTCAATCCTATCATCACCACTGTTTCATTACTTTCTATGCTGCCTTTTTTTATGTCTTGTGCCATTTCTGAGGGTATATACGTGTATTATGCTTGTTTATGAACAACTATTCTTGCACACAATGTTCTTTCCCTTTTACCTCATTCAAGTTCTGATTTTTCTTTTCTTTCGTCTCTTTCTTCCCTTCGTGGCTTACCTGCTATGAAGGCAGGATACTAACACGACACGAATAGGATAGGAACACTTAAATACATCTAATCTTATACGAATCTATATATTAGATTATGAATTATATAAATTCATAATCAATAAAAAAAAAAATAACCTAATTCATTTATCTAAACTCCAAAAAATAAATAAAAAGAAACATATATAATCTAAATATTCTTAATTATATATAAGATTTATATTTTATTTATATAAAAAGTTTGAGTTTTTAGAATTGTCATATACTTAAAAATTTGTCTTTTGAATAAGACACTTCAACCGTAGGTGTCCTACAAATATCGTAAGGGTGTCAGTATCAGATACGTGTCGATCACCTAAAATGAAGTGTCCGAACTTACGAGTTCACAAGACTAACTTGTAACTTGCCTACCTTCTTAAATCTACCATAATATAATAAATGTTTTAATTGTTCCTTTTTTAAGTATTTAAATACTTGCTCTAATACAATATTAATAAAAAGAAATTTGTTGTATATAATAAGGAAGGAATAATTTGAGACTATTTAATAATGTAAAATACTATTTGTCGTAAATGTCTATGCTCGTTTAAGAAAGATTTGTACATCTATGCTCTATGAAGTTCCAACTACTTCTCAAGCAATATAAAACACTATTTAATCATGTTTTCTGAAACAAATCGAGAAGAGTGATAGCTTTGGCCTCCTCTCCGTTACCAACACGATCTTCAACGATGTGGGACTGTTGTGGAGGATTAGTATATACAGATTCAGAGAAATACTCAGCCACCTTGATTGAATCTTTTGGTTTGTTGGGGGTCTCGAAGTTCAGCTGGTCCACTGAAGTCACTGTTATCTGATTCAAAGACCCTAAAGATGAGCTTCGAGTTAGGGTACCGGATGCTACTGTTATTTCGTCCCTCTCATCAATTGTTGATTCCAGGGAGCATACTGATCTTGCTGTGTGTGAATGCAACGAATCATGCTTAGACTTGTGTTTCACTCTTTTACACCAACTATGCAGAGACTCTCTAACACTCTCCGCCACTAAGGCCTTCTTACATTTAGATCCCATCTGGGGTCAATAAAATAAATTTACTTTTATCACATTTCCGTTAGAACACTTTATTGAGAATAAAATATGTGATATATTTTGTTAAGAACTTAACAGTGAGATTAAGCCAACCTGAGAAACTATTATGTTCAGGGGCACTGTCATATAGCTACACCAGAACTGAACAACAGCACTGCAAGTTTAAAAATAACAAAATGTGAGTGTCCCTGCAGATTGAAGTAGTGTAGAATGCAGAAAGTTTTGGTCAAGAAAGTAGAACAAAGAAAATCTTGAAAGAGAGATGAAACCAACCCAGATGACAAGCGAATGATGATCATGTAATGATTTCTCATGAAGCACGATTGTTCTTGGAATCCCCACTAGACAAACAGAAAATCAAGATAATTCTTCGAACAAAAGCATGTCATAAGTCGCGTATACAATCTTGAAAAACTGAAGTCTTACCAATGTCCAAATAAACGTTGCCATTTCAAATGCATTCTGCGTGCACAGTAGAGAAAATAAGAACAAAAAACACAACCATGAAGCCTACAAATAAAGTGTTATCAATTCTTACCTGAAATATGACAAATTGTATCAGCCATAACAGTATGTCTGGTTTTTTAAACCAAAATAGATCATCGCGTGGCTTTACTTGTGCCCTAGGAATAGGACCTTTCTGCTCCATAATTTCGAGTGCTAAAGTGGATACAACATGTTGAAGCTTTGCCCCTATCAACATGACAAGCTTTTACGTGTAGAGAAATCAGACCTTGATGAAAATAACTTTCAATGGACTTTTTCAGTTTGATTTGTTAAAATAACAAATTAGAATATACATACAATTGCAGGGATAAATGATAGCCAGAAGTATATATTCAGACCTGCAAAATTTAGAAACTTAAATATTTGAAGAAATTAATTTTAAAGAAGCTAACAATATGCACGACTATAATTCTGAAGAGAAGCTACCGTGGATGTTCACGAAGATGCACACTATGGCATAAATCCAAAGCAGCCAGCTGCAAAATTGAAAAAAAAAAAAGCGTTATTCAGCTATAAGTTTTCTCATTGTTTTTCTTAGTAGAAGTCAAATGTTGATGAGAAAAACATTTGTATTGTTACAATAACTCTTGAGTTGGAAACTTCATTCTCCATCACTCAATTCCCTATGCTAATCATGATTCACGAGCACGCTATGTTAGTTAATTAAGCAACTTACTGTTAATAACTTGCATCGGTTTGCAGAAACACAAGTTAAAAGGAGCAATCCATTTCAAAATGGTTCTTACCTTATTCCTAGAAGGGCATGAAATTCATCTTCCATGCTTCGAACCATATATTGATGGAAATTATAAGATAACGGCAAATTGTGTTCCTGTAAATTTACATAGCAGGGAGTGATTAGATCATCAGCGGTATGGAATAGAGCTCCAACAAGTCTCCAGCATGCATTATTTTACCCAACATCCTTCAACAAATAAAAAACTTACAGTGATGAAACCTAAACGTAGTGCAAGGTAATCTGATTTTCGTATAGAGCTCCTAAACTGACGCAGAAAACAGAGCTGCAAGGTCAGATCACAAGTATTAATCCCTTATGATACATTCAGAATGTGTGCAAGGATGATACCAAGAACATTTAGAAGCTAGGAGTTGCTAGAGAAATTATGCATCAAAACGCCATCCCAGTAAAAGCAAGAACACAAATAATTAAGGATGTGCTATTTATGTTGAAATATTACCATCCAGTTTAGGATTGGACTCCTGCTCCATGGATGAGAAGTGCGATGGAAAATAAATGTTGTCTGTCGCTTCATCAACTTGATTTTCTTTGCTGTTCAACAAAAAATAATAAAAGTAAAGGCCAATCGGTATTAAGTAAAGTTGTTCAAGAGATATATAAGCCAAATTTGAAGAAGCGACGTAGGATTTTCCATCATTATTACATGAGAAACAGGCAAAGAAAACAAGTTCAGAGGGTTTTCCCTCAGTCATTTGTTTGTACATTGACAAAGTTCCTATATTGGTTACCTTGCTGGTTTCCATCGCTTGGCATCCTCGCCTGTTTTTCCCATCTGCGCCAGCTATAGATCTACAAACACTTGCAACAAAGAGAAAATAAATTGCTGCGTTGTGTGTGTCAACAAACTGAAAATTATGAGGACTTACCTTGCTCATTGCCAAACCAACTGCCAGACAACTATACAAAACATGAGTGATTCCAAGAACAAATAAGAACCGGTGCAGCTGCTCCAGACCCTCATATGAAACAAACGGTTCATGACCCTGCATTCATGTATTAGTATTCTTGGAAAAAACTGCAATCAAGAAAGCAAAGCTTAAATGTACTTGTAATTAATGTGTGTTACCTCTCCACATTGGTTGAATGCTCCAGTATTTAATCCCTTTGGAATACTAGTTTCACCAGGGATAGATGATGAGCTTTCAAGCATGATATTCTCATTTATGTCGAGGTCTTGCTCAGAACAAATATAAAATCGACTGCTAAAAAGTGACGAATTCACACAAATTTCAGAGATCCATCTTGCACTTTGTGCCAGCAGCAAAGAGATAAGCCCAAGCAACATCAGCTCTATCACAAAAAGGACCAATCCAAGTAAAACACAAAAGAAAGAAAATAACAGGAACAATATTAGTAACTCAAGAACACAAGGAATAGTGGAAATATGAAATCATACTCAGTGTCATTATTACCTTCCTTAAGTTTCTCCAGTGAAGCAAAAAGTGCCTTCCTTCTTGTTTTCCTCAACCACTGCACAACCAAGAAATATAAGCTTCGTATCTTCTTCACGAGATTTGAAAATTACTTGTGTTTATCAGCCATTTGTCTACTACTACTACACATAAACCTTTAGAGTTTACCTCTCCAAAGCGGTAGATTGAACGTTCAACCAATAAGCAGACAAAGACCATGACAGCAACAACAGAGGCAACTGAATATGTTGGTGTCTCTGCAAGAGAGCGACCTGGCTGCAGCACCTCTGCCATTGTTCACTTCAACGCAGCAAGTTGAAGTCTTTTTCATGGAAAAGCAGAGTGGCTTGATTCCACATAAATGTGAGCCAGATGGGATCCAGAGAATGGGGAAGTGCAGTGCAAAACGGAAGTATATCTTAGTTTAATAATTGTTTGGTGAAGAAGGTGCATGTGGGCATTGGAAACCTCATTCACCTTCCACAAAAAAACTCATTATTTATTGTTACGTTCCAATTATTATTTTCTCACCCCACACAACCTTCATCACTTTTCTCTCTCTCCAAATCCAAAACCATGCACATGGAGGGTTTCCCACTCTCCCAGGTAAGGCTGCTAATAATTTGTGAGTTGCAAGGGTCCCAATAGAAACCTGGTATATTCCATGGATGTGGATGGTGTTACCATGAATATGAATTCCCAACAAATCAAACAAAAGTGAGTTCTGCCAACAAAAAACAACAACAAAAGGAAACAGAGAAAGATAGTTTAATGATTAAGGCTGTGTTTTCATTAAAGTAGGCCAAATAATCAAAAGGTTTGATTCTCAAAAGGATAGAAAAAAGAAAAACTTGTTAGAAAAAATAATGGCTGTTAAGCCTGATTTTCAAAGGAGTATCATTCGTTGAAAATATGGGTATATCATTGTTGTTTTTTAGGATAATTTTATGTTTGAGAACAAATGATAATCTATCATGAACATGAATATTAGTTTATTATTTTTTTATATATTTTAAAACAAGTCTAGGATATTAATGTTTTTGAGTCATATTTTAATTGTTTTAAAAAATTATTAACAATTAAAAGTAAGTTTTTATCACAATATAAATATTTACTATACATCTAAATATAATTTGTTTATTTCAAACTTTATTTATTGTGAAAATAATTATAATTTAATTTTTATATATTCCAAAATATTTATCATAAATTTTGGTAATTTAGAATAAATATTTTATCTATGCTATGAGTTAAAATACTAGTTTAATTCCATTGGACGCGATGAGAATCTAATTTTCTTGAATTGGAAAGTTCAAATGATGTAAAAGACTATAATGTTTTAACAATATTGTCTTATTGAATATAGTTCTAAGTATTGAAAAATAAACTAGGCGTGGATCTAACTTTTAGAAACTGAAAGAAAAGTTGTAATGGTGTAAAAAATTTGATAAATTTGGGACAGGATATAAAAAAATAAATAATCTTTATGGACAAGATTTGTGAGATTATCTTACTTTTAAGTTAATTGATTAGATGATAATTTTGTTTATTAAATACTTTCATTTTAATGATACGACTTTATAATTTGTGTAAATGCAATTATTAATTGTTTAGTGATTTGATGATAAAATACTTAAATCTTTGTAAATAAGATTTAAAAAAGTTCAATTTAATCTTTTGGTGATATTAGTAATCCATTTTCATGTTAGTATCAAATTGTGACGATCAACTTCGGGCATTAACATTGACATGTCAGGATAAAGCATCCACAGTGGACGATCAACTAATATTAAATTTAAATCTACATGTCCTATTAAAGTTAACACAATCTAATTTTTTATAAGTGTAATTTAATTGAATTATTTATTTTATTTAGACTTACTTATTAAAATTGTTTTAAAGAGATTAATTTTATTTGAGTATTATTTTTTTAAAACTTATGCTTTAAGTACTATTTATTTAAGTGTATTTATTTAGTTATATTTTTAAAGTGATTTTTGAATAATCTAATTTAAAAATATACAAAATATTTTATTTTAAATTATATATATAAATATTCATAAATACCCGAGATTATTTTTCTGTCAGAACTCAACAAATATGGGTCAATTTTTTTTTCAGTATTTGTTGTGCTATCAATACTCACATTACTATTTTTTGTATCGTCTCAATATGTGATTATAAATAACAACCTTGTTACGGGATTATACAAAGCTGTTATAAAAGAAAATTCATAAAATAATTGTTATATTTATTTCGGTGACTAAATTTCCTTACTGTACTTATTTGTTTGTTATAAATCAAAACGAGGATTTGAAAATATACTTCACCTATCACTAATCTTATTATTTATATTAATATTATTTAAACTATATTGTTTTATTACCTTATATCAATATTAGAATATTAATTATTTTATAGTAATATATCAAGCTTCAATATAAAATTTATATATAAACTAAACTCAACTATTTAAAATAGTTTGGGAGCCGATTGTTGAATATAAATAATAGTTTGAGTGTATTATTTTTTATCTATATTAGTATATTAATTTATTCAATTGATTAATTATTTCCTTTTGTTTTGTTTTTTCTTTCATTTGTGTAATTTATAAACGATATTTCATCTTGGTAATCCAGAAATGATAATCTAAGTGAAACATACAATGCCTTTTATAACTTACCTTATCATATTTATGGTTAGTTATTACTCAAAATAAGGGTTTGTAAATATATCTGGTCTCGCATTATACTTATTATATTATATTAGTATTCATTTAATTATGTTATTTTATGATCTTATATCTATATTAGTATATTAATTTATATATAGAACATCAAATAATTTTAAATTGATATACTTTTTTCTATTAATGTTTGAAAATAAACCGTTGAATTAAAAGTCATTAAAAATGTAACTAAACCCCGATTATCTTATTGAAAGTATACTATTGCTTAAAATTTTAATTAGTTAATAAAATAAAAGATGATTAATTTATTTAATTCTAAAAATAATAGTAACTAGTGACTCAGAAAACATTTCAAAGGGGGATAGTAACTTGTGACGCAGATTTATTCCATTCGTAAACCCTTGAAATTCAGTCTCAAATATCAGAAGAAAGAGATCCCTAAAACCCTAATCTTCCAAAACCCTACACTCTCTCATGGCGTCGTCGTTAATTCGCCTCCGACGGACCCTCCGAGCACTCTCCGGCGTCACCCAGTCCATCTCCGCCACGCATGCGTCGTCCATTTCCGCCCCTGTCAGGTGCGCCGTTTCATGGAGTTGCCACTATCCGAAGGGCGTGGTTCAGTCCCGTTCTTTCAGGTCATCCTCAATTTCGCTTCTCTCTGTTAGATCCTCCCAGAACAACACCCCCGACGAGCTTGATCCCGATACCATTCTCTTCGAGGGCTGCGACTACAACCACTGGCTCTTCGTCATGGACTTCCCCAAAGACAACAAACCCTCTCCCGAAGAGATGGTTCGCGCTTACGAGGAAACTTGTGCCAAAGGCCTCAACATCAGGTTCTTCCCTTCATCTCTCATATAATTCTTCCTATCACAATCTTTTGATTATAAGTCGTCCTCATACACCAAAAACAAGTTAGATTGTGAAAAAATATTGAGGAGTGCTAGCAACACACTGTGTTATCAAATTAATTTATTGATAACTACAAAATCATTGTGAAGTTCGTTGATTAAAATTAGAAACCATGAAATTTTGTGATTTTCAACCAATTTTAGTTAAGAGCGTGTTAAATAGTGGTCTTTACTTGAATATGTGTTTTTTTAGTTTGGAAGAGGCGAAAAAGAAGATATATGCGTGCAGCACAACAACTTACACGGGCTTTCAGGCAGTCATGACTGAAGAAGAGTCTAAAAAATTTGAAGGTATTTGTTCCTGCTTCCCACTCTCAAATTCCATGATCATGTCGAGAAAATATAATTTGATGTTTGATTTGTGGCATCTTAACAGGTCTTCCTGGAGTCATCTTTGTGCTACCAGATTCCTATATTGATCCAGTGAACAAGCAGTACGGGGGTATGATTATTTTGTTCTCTTTTCTGAAGATGCTTAAGAAGTTGATTGGATTTATTCATTACTTGTTCAATTTCAATATTTGCTACATCATGTGCACTTCAATAGTTTGCTACCCTTTTGATTGCAAGAATATTTGAAACAATTTTTTCGTGGTTGATAAATAGGAGATCAGTACATTGATGGAACTATTATCCCTCGACCTCCACCAGTACAGTATGGGAGAAATCAAGGAAGACGAGACCGGAATAGGAGTCCTGGCCAGTACAACCGACAAGAGAATCCCTCTTATAATAGTCAGGAGTCCATGCCAGGGGATGGAAGGAACTATGGGCCTTCACAAAATTATCCACCCCAACAGAACTATGGCCAAGCATCACAGAATTATCCGCCTCGCCAGAACTATGGTCAAGCATCACAGAATTATCCGCCTCGTCAGAACTATGGCCAAGCATCACAAAATTATCCACCCCAACAGAATTTTGGCCAGGCATCTCAGAACTATCCTCCCCAACAAAATTATGGCCAAGCATCTCAGAATTATCCACCACAACAGAAATATGGCCAGACATCACAGAACTATTCTCCCCAACAAAATTATGGCCAAGCATCACACAATTATCCTCCCCAACAGAACTATGGTCAGGCATCACGCGATTTTCCACCCCAACAGAACTACGGTCAGGCATCAAGCGATTTTCCACCCCAACAGAACTATGGTCAGACATCGCAAAACTATCCACCCCAGCAGAACTTTGATCAAGCTTCGCAGAATTATCCACAATATGCTCAGCAGCAGGGCTTTGGACCTCCAGGACAAGGGGACAGGAGTTATATGCCACAGCAGAACTTTGGACGACCTGGACAAGGGGAAAGAAGAGATCCTGTGCCTAGGTATATTGCTCCAGATGTGAGGGGTGATACTTTTATGCCGTCATACATGCAGGAATTTGAACAGGCTGAGCAGGGGAATCAGCCTTCTGGCCCAGGCAATTTTACTGGAGAGGTATTTTAGAGAACCAAAATTGAGCATATTCAAGTTTCTGTTTCTGGGTCAAATTAGTCAGAATAGAGATAAAAACTGATGTTAATATTTCGTTCAATATATTTTATTGCGGGAAACTGTATTCGTTGAGGCTAGATCTTATGTATTCTTTGCTATTGGAAAAATTTTCAACTTTGTCTCTATCAATACAAAAGGTGACTTGCTTTTGTTGTTTTTTGCAGGGAAGATATTGAGAGTAGTCTGAGACATGTGGGCGGCTTGTATTAAAGTACTAATCACATTCTTAGCTGATTTGCATGTCCTTTCCATTTGCTGGAATATTGATTTATTGAGCTGTCGGTGTGTATTGATTAATTTTTAGTCCATGCACTGCTGTGACAAAGTTGAATGTGGTATGTAATCTAGTACTGGCTGCTACCTTGTTTTTTGAACATGGTTGAACTCTGAATTTCACGTGGTGCCTTGCTCTCTTACTCTTTCCCGTTCTCATTGTGATTAATAGTTGTGAATTTGCTCTGTATCATGTGGCAAATTGGTCAGTTTCCATGGGCAGCCTAGTGCTATAGCCCACAGCCAACGTCCATGTGTTACTCTTTTGTTTGATATCTTAATCCGGCATATATTTCAAGTTTTGAAAGATCTAATTCTTCAAATGATAAAATTAGTTATGAGAAGTGCGGTTGAAGTAAAGAAGGAAAAGGATCGGATAAAAGGATTCTTGTGCTAGTGACTGTGAATAGTTGGCATTAATGGTCTGGCTTCGAAGTGTCTGAGGCTTATGTTAACAGTCAAGTGTAAGCTTGAGGTTCTCAAGAAAAATCAGACTTCTATTAACAGTGGCAGTTTCGAGGTTTAAGTTCAAATGAAATGGATATACGAATCCCTACCACGAACAATCACTGTAGTCTAAAGCTTCTTTACACAAACAACAATAAATATTATTTTTTAAATCAATTTTTGTAAAACAATATCACTCTTTCAATAAATATATTGCTAAAATAATGCTTTATTGAAGGGTAAGAAAATCAATTAATTGACAAACAAAAAGTATTAAGACTGTTGGCAACATACTCGATAAGGATCTACCAAAAATCAGAGATTTGCCTGATTGAAAAAACATCCTGAGAAGGAAGGGTTAATAACATTTTTTTAGCCAGAAAATAAATTTATTTACAAGTACAAGTTGTACCACACCAAACACAAACAGGTACTCCTAAGAAAATACTAAAGATAATCACATTAAACATGCATACTGTTAGCCATATACTCAAAAGCAAAATTCTTTCTCTAATCCTTCCAAAGGCTACTAAGATTGTTATCAAGATCGGCTAAAGGACGTTAATTGATCACATCAGAAAATAGCATACACGCACACACTTGTGCGTGTATATATTATCATTAATCTTTGCAAATAGCATACAAATTATGCCTAGGTAAATGTAACTGAATGTGACTCTTACACTAAATAACTTAATGGTCTTGATAAAACTTTTATACATCTGAAATAAATATATTAGACATCTGAAATGTGAGATTAATCTTATGAAAATCATTATCCTAATTTTTTTTATCTCAAATTAATATAATTTCAAAAATATAAATAAAATTTTATTAATAGTTACGGAAGATATCTAACCTGAGTATGCTTCAAGAAATATTTATTGAAACTAGAACCTGTCAAAGACCGCATAGCGCAGTGGATTAGCGCGTCTGACTTCGGATCAGAAGGTCGTGGGTTCGACTCCCACTGTGGTCGGCTTTAATTTTTTTTCTGCATCTCGGACGGAAAACGACGTCGTTTTGTGGTAAAAATTGAAAAAATAAGTTAAAAAACAGAATATGTTTTTGGAGGCAAGGGAGTTAGGGTTAGAGCATAGTTTGTAGAGAGAAGCGAATCGGAATGAGCGGTTGGGTGAAGCGACGCGGGGAGAGTGTTGTCGGAAGCAGCAGGGAGGAAGATCAGCTGATAGTGACTCCATTAGGCGCCGGAAATGAAGTGGGTCGTTCGTGCGTTTACATGTCCTACAAAGGCAAAACCGTTTTGTTCGATTGCGGAATCCACCCTGCTTATTCCGGCATGGCCGCCCTCCCCTATTTCGACGAGATTGACCCTTCCACCGTCGACGTCCTCCTCATCACTCACTTCCACTTGGACCACGCCGCTTCCTTGCCCTACTTTCTCGAGAAAACCACCTTTCGTGGCCGCGTTTTCATGACCTACGCCACCAAAGCCATTTACAAACTCCTCCTGTCTGATTTTGTCAAAGTCAGTAAGGTCTCCGTCGAAGACATGCTCTACGACGAACAGGACATCAACCGCTCCATGGATAAAATCGAGGTTCTTTTCTCCAGTTTTTCGTATCAATTTATTTATCAGTGTTATAGTTTAGGGTTTAGGGTTTTGGCATCTAAATTTTAATGTCTGCTTACAGAAGTTAGTGACTGCAGGTAATAGATTTCCATCAAACATTAGAAGTGAATGGTATTCGATTCTGGTGTTATACTGCAGGCCATGTCCTCGGTGCTGCTATGTTCATGGTTGACATTGCTGGTGTCCGTGTGCTTTATACTGGAGACTATTCACGCGAGGAAGATCGGCATCTCCGAGCTGCTGAGACCCCACAGTTCTCCCCCGATGTTTGCATTATAGAGTCCACCTATGGTATTCAGCACCATCAGCCTCGGCACACACGGGAAAAACGCTTCACTGATGTTATTCACTCCACCATTTCTCAAGGTGGTCGTGTGTTGATTCCAGTATTTGCCCTTGGTCGTGCACAGGAGCTCCTCCTGATTCTTGATGAGTATTGGGAAAATCATCCAGAACTCCAGAATATACCCATCTATTATGCATCTCCACTTGCAAAGAAATGTTTGACCGTGTATGAAACATACACCCTTTCCATGAATGACAGGATCAAGAATGCAAAGTCAAATCCCTTTTCCTTCAAGCACGTATCAGCTTTAAGTAGCATTGATGTTTTCAAAGATGTAGGACCGTCTGTTGTGATGGCAAGTCCTGGTGGACTTCAGAGTGGGTTGTCACGGCAGCTATTTGAAATGTGGTGCTCTGATAAGAAAAATGCTTGTGTTTTACCAGGGTATGTTGTTGAAGGGACATTGGCAAAAACCATCATCAATGAACCGAAGGAAGTTACTCTCATGAATGGACTCACTGCACCACTTAACATGCAGGTGCACTACATTTCCTTTTCTGCTCACGCTGACTCTGCTCAAACAAGTGCATTCTTAGAAGAGCTCAATCCACCTAATATAATTCTTGTTCATGGGGAAGCTAATGAGATGGGCAGGCTCAAACAGAAGCTTATGACTCAATTTGCTGATCGCAACACTAAAATTCTTACTCCAAAAAACTGTCAATCTGTTGAAATGTATTTCAATTCCCAGAAAATGGCAAAAACCATAGGGAAGCTGGCTGAGAAAACACCGGAAGTTGGTGAAACTGTCAGTGGTTTGCTGGTAAAAAAGGGCTTCACATACCAGATAATGGCACCTGATGATCTCCATGTCTTTTCACAACTATCAACAGCAAGCATCACTCAGAGAATTACCATTCCTTATTCTTGTGCTTTTAATGTCATTCGGCATAGACTAAAACAGATATATGAGAGTGTTGAGCAGTCAGAGGATGAGGAATCTGGAGTTCCTACATTGAAGGTCCATGACTGCGTTACTGTGAAGCAAGAATCTGAAAAGCATATCTCCTTGCATTGGACAGCTGACCCCATTGGTGACATGGTGTCAGATTCAATTGTTGCTCTGGTTTTAAATATCAGCCGTGATGTCCCAAAAATAATGGATGAAGCCGATGCGATTAAAATTGAGGAAGAGAGTGAGAAGAAGGCAGAGAAGGTTATGCATGCCCTCCTCGTTTCACTCTTTGGAGATGTGAAGATGGGTGAAAATGGTAAATTGATAATTAACATTGATGGGAATGTAGCAGAGCTCAACAAAGAAAGTGGGGAAGTTGAGAGTGAAAATGAAGGTCTCAAGGAAAGAGTAAAGACAGCATTCCGACGTATTCAGAGTTCTGTGAAGCCAATTCCTCTTCCTGCACCATAGTTTATTCCTTTTCTTGCATTGTCTTGGGAAGGTGCAATGCCATCAAACACTTGCTCACATGAGACAGTTATCATAACATGTAGTTACTGTACCTTTAGTTGACGAGCTTGGACACAACATCCTCTGCCCCATTTTTGTTATCCATCGAACATTTAATCATTTAATCTTCAAATGTTTTTATTAATGTGTCTTTAAATTTTATGTCTGTCATGTTCTCCCTGATAGCGATGGTGCTCATCCACCGACACCTTAGCGCGTCTTCAAGTATTTGTTCACCTTTGAGACTCGAGGCTGTCACCTTTGTTTGGCGGTTGTTCCGATCTCCTTGTTTCTAAAACATAGTGATTTTCTTTTAATTCATGCATGATTGAATTTTGCTTATCATGGAACTTGTGCTGTGAAATACAGGGTTGGACTTTTAGGTTTGGCATTCTCTTTACGTTAAAACTAGTAGGGTTTATCTCTCATAGATGATTAAGGGTTTCATGAGTAATCACCAAATAACTTTCAAAAGTTCGGAATCTCAAGAAATGAAAAGAATGTAAATGATTGTGTAAGATTATTTCACGAATGCTCTTTACCTTAATTTTTTAATCTTTGAAGTGTTATTTATTTTAATCTAATAATAATGTTGGTTATAAGTGAATCTGGGATTAAAGTCCGGGCAGTTTGAATTTATCACGATTTGTTTTCCCCGTGAGATAATGACATAAAGGAGATTAACCCATCTGTTTTCCCCTCACGAAATAATGATGCAAAAGGGAATATTAAGGCACGTTAAATCTAAAGAAGAAATCTTTTATTAAAAAATATAATATCTAATGCATCTCATGATTTTGAATAAAAAAAAATTGTTTACCATTTTCTTAACTGAAACTGATATCTAAAGATACTCATTGGTAGGATTCTTTAGAATAGGAGTATAAATATCATCTTAGACGTGCCTCGCGAATTACTTCATCTTTTCATATTTAGACATAATTTTTTAAAAATTTAGACAGTTTTTTTTTCTATAATTTAGTAATAAAATTGTAATAGTGACAAATTAATGTTAAAAAGAGAATTTAAATAGTTCTAATTGATAGCTGAATCATGAAAATAAAAAATACTAGTTTTCTCTTAAATTTCTTTGATGATTACTATAAAAGAATATTAAATTTATTAAATAATCTGAAGTATATTAAAAACACGTCCTATTTTTATCAGAATACTTAAAATATTGTCATTCTATCGATTTCCTCTTACTAATATTAAACAAAAGTTAAAGAATGTTAATTTTCTTGAAACAAATGAAAGAAAAAAAAAACACATAAAAAGATATAAGAACTAAAGCGCAGTTAAAAATAACATATTTCCATTTTAGTTTATTTCAATCATTACTTGAAATATTTGTTCGTTTCCAATTGCAACAGCTAATAACAAATGGAGTATTAGGTTTGATCAATAACAAGTAAATGTATTAATTCCCAAAGTTCAGAGTACGGTATCAAAAAGCGATGAGATCAATAATAATATAAGAAAACTTAAAATATAGGGCTCATAAACTAGTATATGGATATTTAAAGGAATTTGAAACTAGCCTATACTCTTGAAAAAAATTTAGCAGTAAAATCTAAGATGTCACATGACATTAGACTGCACTTTTCTTGTTCCTGAAATTCTCCCTCATCATTGCAAATTTTTTCTTACACTGATTCACAGTCTTCCCAGGTACAGCTGCTGCAACTCGCTCCCACCTCTGGCTTGTTTCCTTTGGAAAGGCTTTTAAAGCTTGAACCAGTGCTCGTTCCTGCACTGCAGACCACACATCCTGTTCTGAAGTGGAAGAAACTCCATTAGCAGATGCAGAGTTCTGATTATCTGTATTTTTGCTATGAGAGTCTTCTGTGTTATTGGTTGTGTTATTGGTTGTGTTATTGGTTGAGGCAGGAGTTGATACCCCTTCTAATTCTTCTCTGGTTGTCAATGGAGACTCAATTGATTGTGCACCAGGTTTCCTTTTCTCAAGAAATGTGTCAAAAGCTTTTGATGAATCAGGTTTCTGGAGAAGTACAGTTTTAGTTGCCTTCATTATTTCTTCAACAGATCTTCCTGTGCCAATGTATTCTGAAATAACCTCCCATCTCCGTGAAGTTCCTTTGGGGTATTTCTGCATTCCTTTCCTCAGTAGATCAATCTCTTCTTTACTCCAAGGTTTCTCCTTCTTCTCAACATTGCTTCGCAAAGCACTGCCATTAGCCTTGATGGAACCATTGGCATTTTGTTGATTGGTTTTCACATCAGCCTCCTCTTTCTTAGAGCTCAGAGCATCTCTCAAAACACTTGCTTGCTCTAATAAGACCTGCCTGCCTTCCATGTTCTCACAGAGACTCCTCATCTGTTCAATATCAAGTGACATGCAAAGCCTTTCTACGTCATCATCAGAAATGTCAAGTAAACTTTGGGATAGAATAGGTCCTGAAAGAGTCCGAAGGCGAGCTCGCTCCTTCCGCAACAGCTTTTTCTCTTTTTCTTTCACCTTCTTCTGTTGTAAAGCAGCTTCTGCAGCTTGTCTCTCTTCCTCCTCTTTCCGTTGCTTCTCCTCCTTTGCAATTCTGGCTGCTTCTTCTTCCTGCAATTTCTTTGCCAGAAACTTAGCCTCCTTTTTCCTTTGTTTCTCAGCTTTTTCTTCTTCCTTTCTTCTCAGTATTCTGGGGTCCCTCTTGTAAGCATTATCAACAAGAGTGCGAATCCTTGCATAGTCTTCTTTCCTAGCTTTTTCTGTCAATTTTGCATTTTGCCTCTCCATCCACCTCTTGTGGTCTCGAGATTCAGCTTGCTCGAGATCAAACTCATCAGCATGTGGAAACTCCCTCCAACTTTTAAAGGAGTACCAAAAATTGTAGAAATGATCAACTTCTTTTAATGGAGTATTATCATCACCTAGTGTAGGAATTGGTTGATTAACCGACCATCGTCCATTCCTCATAAAAGCAGGACCAAACACCTTAAAGAAATCTTGTGGAGCACAATCAGTGGGAATCTCGTCATCAAACTCATCTGTGGAATCATAAATCCTTCTCTTCACAGGATCAATCAGCACTTCATATGCTTCCTGGATTGCCTTGAAGTGACTTTCTATTTCATCCTTCTTTGCTTGTTTCGCAGCTTCAGTTTCCTCAGCGAGAAGAAGAGCAGCCTGCTTGTCAGGATGAAACCTCAAGGCAGTTTCACGATAGCTTTTACGAATTTGATCCTCAGTAGCCAGATACCTCAGATGGCCCAGACCCAATAATGCATAGTGATCTTGTTGCTTGTCCCCAGTACCAGATTTCTTTTTGCTCTTGCTGCTATAAGAATCGGATGGAAGGTACGTTTGTTCCTTATCATCGGCCACCTTTTTGTCATCAGTCTCATTCTTTTCTTCCTGAACACCCCGAAGTTTAAGTGCAGCAGAATGGAAAGAATGACCTGCAGGTTCATATTTCAAAGCCTTGGTAGGAAGACAGTTCGAAGAGACAAAAATAGGTTGTCCATCTACAATCTCTTGTGAGTAAGTAATAAGACGGAATTTTGTATGTACAGCCATAATGGTGGCCTTTCAGAACAAAGAAATATGTCTCCCCTCAAATTTAACACTATAACCTGCATTCAAATAAAAACTCAGTTAGACAAGTCCCAGACCCCTTGACTTCAATTAAACAAACATCTAAATCATTATTTTAATAGAATGAGATGAAAGTGAACTACAACTACCAAGTGAAGGGGGAAAAAAGGGAGAAAAGAAGTGAAGGGGAAAAAAGGCCAATAATGCAACGAGGATGCTCAATTTCATTTCATATTAGATACAGTAAATTTCTTGATGTGGCAAAGAACGGATTAATAGAACACCAAAGATGAGCACACTGTCAAAACTTAACCAATACACCACAGAATTTAAAACAAGCCAAAAAACTGTTCCAGAGTAGACCTAAACAACTATTGCTCCTCCAAGCAGCATTATCTATGGCGTAAGGCCAAAATTCAGCCATATAAACATGCCATTGCAGCCTATGAGAGCTGCTTCACAAATTGTCAGTGCAATTTGGCAAAATATCTGCTGTGGACACCATGGCACCGCCAGTTAACAACATTGCCAACACAAGGACATCAAAATATTTTATAATAGGAAAGTAGCCATCTTACAGTGAAAAAAGAACAAAAACACGGCATACTGTATGAGTCTGAGCTATGTTCTCATGAAGGTGGGGAGAGAGAAGTGAGACATACAACAATGAACAGAAAAGTAACTTACTGGCAAGTTTGCACTGTACAAAAATGCAAAAGGAAACGACTGGCCTGTCAGAAAGAGGTATATACTCACAAAATAATGTTTTTCCAAACTAACACGATAAAGGGTTACAGATACAGAAAATAGTTATTCAGTCACTGCACCTGGGCATAAAATATACGCCTTGAAATACAATTAACTGGACATCAAAGTAAAAATATCGGTAATTAGAGGGAAAGTAATATGTATGACCCCGAAAGTAAATAGCGATTCAGCTTCACATTCATAGGAAAATACTACTGCAAACATACCAAAATTAATTAAACTCTCAAACTGAAGGCAAAAAATAGTTTAGACACTGCTTGATATACTCACGAAAACATAACACTGCCAGTTCTTACCCCTTCCCTCCCCAACTTCATTACACGAATACAATAAAATAAAATCACCCCATTCAATGAAAAGAAGAAGTAAAGAAAATAAAATTCATCTATAGTTTAGTAAAAGCTGCCTAAAAAACCATTCTGTTAGCATAAAATTCATCTGGTAACAGTGGCCTTGCAGAAGAGCCTTTTTCTCAAAGCATAGGATGAAAATCCGAAAATTTTGAAAAAGTAAGAACAAAAAACATTGAAAGAGCACAATAAATTTATTTCACTGAAGATTGCAATTAACTAAGTGCATGTAAGGTTCCACATCTGGGATCGACAATTAGGGCAAAATCACGCTAAAGACAATGCAAAAGCAACGTGCTCCCAAATACACAGTAACAAGATTTGTGGATTTCACTTGCGTAGTATCCAACACCAAAACTAAGAAAACTTCAACCAAGAAACCGCAGAAGGTGGAAGAAGAATCATAAACGAATAAACGAAACAAGGGTGAAAAGTACACAAATTCAATCACATCACAGGGAAAATCATGAAGAAAAAAAAAACAGCTAAATAAACCCAAGGGCTGAAGCTAAACTGAAAAGGGTTTCAGATATATGCAAACAAAGGTTACAGTTTTACCCGCAAAGCCAGAAAAGTGTAGGTGATGCAGCAGGACAAGTGGAACGAAAACAGATCGTGATTGGTACGAGGAACATAAAAGCATGGGAAGTGAGGTGTGTGGTGCGTGATGCAGAAAGTTATGAGATGGGAAAACGAAGAGGAAGAAGAAAGATGAAATCTTTACCAAGAAAAAAGGAGGGAGGAATCACGGAAATAAGGGAAGAAGCCGACTCTGAAGAGCACAAGAGAAGGAAGCCTTTCGTTTTGCTTTGGGCATTTTATATGTGGCAACACCCACTGCCCTATCTCACTTCTCTCTCTGTTTGTTTGCAAAAATAAATGTAAAAAAAAAACATCATAATTACTTCACTGATATCTATTCAACATAAATAAACCTAAAAAAATATTTGTTCATCCGAATTTCTTTATTTTACATAGAATAAAATTATATAAATTTATTTATTTTTAGAAATTATAAAAGAATACACAGCTTGATTTAAAAATAAAATTAAAACTGAATGAAATTTCTATCATATCATTTTAAATATAATTAATCATAACAAATTTATAGCGCATGTGAACAAATAATATTTACATTACCTACTGATTTTTCTTTAGAATATAAATAAAAATGTTAAGAATGTTCTGTTGTTGTGTTTTGTAAAAAACTAGGTTAAGATATTTCAAGTGACTGAATTTTAACAGAATTTAAGAAAGTCCTTGAGATGGATCTTTGTTCCTCAAATTTGACCCAATTATCATGACAACTACTTATGATTGATAAATAATTTTGTTACTCAAACAATATAACTAAGTATATTTAAAGAATATCTCATTTAACAAACAACGTATCAAACTTTCAAGGAAAATATCAAATTACAAACCTATCAATGAATTGTTAATAATCTAACTGTACAGCAACATATAAAGTTATATATATTATTGTCAATGAACTCAACAAAAATTAAAAAAATAAAAAATAAAAGCTTAAAAAAAACTATCAGGTGAATATGATTGATTTAATTTTAATTATTTGATGAATACTACTTACTTGATTTGTTTTTATTTTACTTTATAATTTATTGATAGATATTATGTAATTGCCATGGCTGTTGCGAGAGAAAATGTCAAAAAATTAACGATATATAATGTTGAATGACATATTGTGTTTGTATGGACAAGAGATAGGTAAATATATTAATTAAATTAAATTATGCAAAAATTTAATTAATTATTTAAAGTGGTTTGAAAAAATGAATTGTGTAAAAGACTGAATTAAATTAAATTATGATTTGATTGAATTAAATTAATTGAATTCCTTTAAATTATTTAAAATATATGAATTATTTAAATTGTTATTACCCAGCATCTTATTTTGAAAAAATAATATTCAATTTTATGTATAATTTAACTCAGATAATTTAATTTCATAATAATTCAATTTTTAAAATTAAAATAATATAAAATACAATTCAACACAGTTTATATCTATTTGGTTTAATACAGATATTTTTTTAATAATCTTAGCGCTAATCATTGTTAATGTAGTTATATAATTTCTGTATAATACATTATAAGCATATTTAAGATATTTCATGCTGAGCAATAAACAAATAAATAATATATTTTTTTATATAAGTTCATTCATCTTATAATTGAGTAAAACTTTATGTGTAAATATATTTATCATTCACAAATCTAAAGTTGAATTAGGATATACATGCAGACATTACATATAGTTCTCCACACTACAAACGTTAACTTAAAACCTAATTTCCTAACAAATCTATAAGCATGCATAAGTGTAATTTTTTTTATTTTTTATTCCTAAAATACACTCATTGTTAAAGAACTGCTTGTTTCTCAATTTAAGAATTTCAACATAATCAATTCACTCTCAGGTTTTTGGGGTGAAAGAAAGAAGAAGGTTGAAGAAGAATAAGGAAATAAAGGCAAAATAGTTTGAGTGCAGTCAGAGAAGTGCATTCTAACTTTCCTATTTGCACCTACACCAACTAGGTTCATTTCCCTCATTATAAGGTATTGGTTATGGGCTCACAATAGCCCAATAAATTTCAGGGTCCACGACCAAATTATTTTCACCCACTAATATAACTATTCTTTTCCTTTTACATTTAAACATTCAAAGCAGTCCACGTAAATTCTGAACACAAATTTAAATGAATTAAAGTTAAATATACTTTAATTTTAATTATCACTTGTACATTATTTCAGGTACTAATTTTAATATACAAAAACACAACTGCTTACAATAGTAAATAAGTTATTTATCTATTTATTATTATTATTATATATTTGATATAAATCATTATATTATTTATACTATTTGTTTTACTATCTCATGAATATAGTTCAATATATATATTGATAAATAGTATATTTGTTTCATTTTTATTATTTTTAACCAGAATATGAATATTTCATTATATAAAATAAGATTAATAATAAGTACTGAATGTAAAAAATTGATAACATTGAAATTAAAATAAATACACTTAAAATCATTCGTATATAAAAAAAATATAAAAAGAGTCTGAAATTAATTAAAAATATCCTCAAAGTATATTTTATCAATAAAAATAAAATAAAATACCGTAAAAATATGTCTAGTTCAGTCATTTACAATCATAAGCTTCTCCAACTAATATTTTTTCCAAACACTTATAATTTATTATTTTAACTTAATTAATAGAAGAAAAAACATTAATAATTTAATAATTTTTCTTAATTAATTGCTTTCAACTATTATTTAATTTTTTAAAATTTATTTATTTTTCCAGATTTGATTTGCAACTAGTTTTATCACACAATTATACTTGTATATTTAAGATAATACATGTAATATATATACGTATGCATATGGAAGACAAAATATTAATTAATTTCAAATTACAATTTTCAATTTCTTAAAATTTTTTTTTGTAGGCTTAATTAAGTTTTAAGTCACCTTAAATATGAGCATTTTTAATTAAGTATTTGTTAATAAGTTTTGTCCTATTAAATATAAAAAAAATTATATTTATAAATTGAGTTTTCATAATTAGATTTTAGTGTTAATTAGGATCAGGTGTGAGCTACTTTACATCCTCTTATTTACATATCTTCTTTGTGTAGAAAATTCAAAAAAGAATTTGATTAATTAATAAAACACTTACATCGTCATAACTGACTATACTTAACTAAAAAAATATTAAAAAATTTAAATATATAATAGAACGAACTCTTTCATTAAATATTCAACTAAAAATAAATAAATTTATAAGAGATTTAAATTTTTAATAAAATTACGTTTTATTTTTCATGTATATAAAAGTAATGATAATATAAAACAACAATCACGTCATTCTACTTAATAATAAAAATAAATGTAAAAACATAATTAAAAAATATAAAAAAGTTAAAACATTAAGTAAAATAATAATAATTAACATTCAATTGAAAATCATTACTTCTTGACTTATCCCCAAGGTATTATCAATAATATAATATACACTTTAACTATTATTATATTTAAAATATACCTTAAGATAATTCAAGAATTTGTGAATCTCAAATTTATGACGAACTTATAACTTAATTAACTTTTTTATAAATTTTAGCTATTGTCTTAAATATATACATGTATCTGAAATCAAAAAAAAAAAAAAAACAGCTAAAATCTCTTAAATGATATTTTTCAAACATGGTGTTTGTCGTAATTATTTTTGTCCCATTGTGTTAGGTATTTTCTTGAAATGCACTATATATCTCCCAAATATTTAACGTAGTTGAAAACCAACTCTAAGGGCGCAGTTGTAATTTAAAATTTCTGTGTAATTTACATAATGAATCTTTAATTTTTAAAGAAAAAGGAAATTTTTTCATATAAAAATTTAAAACTTTTGTTACATCCTCCTATTTATATATATTATTTTTCTGTTATATCGAAGGTTTTTTAGTTGTCCTGCATTCTATGATAATACATGTTGATATCTTGATCAATATATATTATATATAAAATGGTGTCTTAATTGGTTGAGTTAGAGAGATAGAGAAAGAATGAGCATGCGTTTCCATTACCAGAAATAGTGTTGTGATGGGTTTGGTGAAGACTTAGCAGCACTGACTCATCACATAGCTTCACCTCCTCTAATGGCCACCACTTTCATTTTCATTTTCATTTTCATATTCGTATTCTTCTTCTCACCCTCTTGTAACCACCTCAAACCCTCCCCTTCTTTTTTCTTTCTAATTTATCATTTCTTGTCACCATTAATTTCTGTTTCGCTGGGAATGCAGATGGATTCGATTCGTTGGATCCTTTTGGTAACATCACCATCACGTGGGATTATTTGTCCGACAACGGGGATACTATCGACGTAAGCATTTCTAATTTTCTAACTCACGTATGAAATTTTTTAAGAATTCCGTTCTGATTTACCGTTTTTATGGGCTCTTCATCATCGCCGTCTAAGAAGGTATCATAGTGACTAAGTCGCCGCAATCCAAAAATGACTAAAACGTTTTCAGAGTGTCTGCGGAATTTCGATATTCTTAAGGAGACAGTGAGCTGCGTACGCCTTTGTTTGTTTGTTAGGGTTATGTTCGGTCTCTTGGTTTACTTCCAATCACTTCATGCCACGTCAGCTAAGCATATTGCGTTTCTTTGACAATATTCGAGGGCATGGTCACGTTTATGGAACAGTTTATGTATGTTTCTTCATTAATACTATCTAAAATGAAAAGTTTGTGTCTATCGATGATTCTTTGTTCATTGTTTTGAATTAATGAATGCGTGTCAATGCCAACTTTTCCTCCATGTTGATTTTATGTGTTATTTCAATATGAACGAATTGTATTATTTTGTCTAGGAAACCACCATTGTTGTCATTTCTTTCCAGAGATTATAGGTGCTATGTATCTTCAGAAACTTAAAACCATCACAATACTAAACGGATATAATATGAAAAACTCTTCATAAGAAGGAGTCATGTATAATGTATGATAATTCACAATTTTTCCTCCCGTAATACTTCTTAGTTTCGTATAAATCCCTGGAACTGCAACTTACGTCTAAATCAAATACCATCCATACTTTGTAGGTGAGGGTATCATTGTACAACTTCCAACTATTTCGTCAAGTGGAGGAACCCGGTTGGAAATTGGGCTGGGCATGGAAAGGTGATGAGGTGATTTGGGCAATGTTGGGAGCAGAGGCAAAGGAGCAAGGGAATTGCACAAGATTTAAAGGACAACAGAAGCCACATTGTTGCGAGAAGGAGCCAGTTATCATTGATCTGATGCCTGGAACCCCCTACAACATGCAGACCGCAAATTGCTGCAAAGGTGGGGTCCTAACATCCGCAAAACAAGATCATACCAAACGTGGCGCCACCTTCCAGATGAATTATATAAAAGGATCAGTCTCCGATTCAGGTGCCAGCAGTTTTAGCATGCCTGAAAATTTCACCCTTGGAATTCCTGGCTATAGCTGTGGGACACCATTTCAAGTCCCACCAACCAAGTTTACCAAAGATGGACACAGATGGCAACAAGTCTTGGGTGAGTCTGATAAGTTGTTTTGCCATGCTCTTTGTTCATGTATATTTCAACAGCCTCGTGGTTCATATTGTATCTTTTTTTGGTGGATTACTTGCAGAGACTTGGAATGTGACTTGTATTTACTCCCAGTTTCTAGCATCACCTCGTCCAAAATGTTGTGTCTCTTTGTCTGCATTCTATAACAGTACCATTGTACCTTGTCCCACATGCAGTTGTAATTGCCAAGGACTACCAGGAGCGACTTGCGTGGAGTAATTCTTCTCATCTATAAAATTCTAATACTTAGCTTCTAATATGGACGAGGGTCTTATTCTAGTTTCCTTGTTACTTGAAAATTTGCAGTTCTGATAAGACTTCAGTGTTGCAACTACCACAAACAAATCGCGGAGAAGCATCACCAGCAGTGATCAGGTGTTCGCATCACATGTGCCCCATTCGCATTCACTGGCATGTGAAACAAAGTTATAAAGAGCATTGGCGGGTCAAGATCACAATTACAAACATGAACTTTGTCAAAAACTATTCCCAGTGGAATTTGGTGGTCTTACACCCTAACTTGCGAAGTGTAACCCAAGTCTTCAGTTTCAACTACCAACCCTTATCAGTTTACGGAAATTTCAGTAAGTTACTGCATTAATTATGTCCATTCCTTGAACATAACAAGAACTATATATTTCAGATCCTATCAAATTTACCTCAATCTAAGAACCACATTTATAAGAAAAAAATGAAAAACACTTTGCTTGAAAGTGTGTATGAATTTCAGGTGACATAGGGATGTTTTGGGGGCTAGCGTACTACAATGACATGTTGCTGACACATGGAGACAATGGCAATGTGCAAACAGAAGTGTTACTGCACAAAGATCGACGAGAGTTCACCTTCAGAGAAGGATGGACTTTTCCAAGAAAAATTTCATTCAATGGCGATGAATGTGTCATGCCATCTCCTGATGCATACCCTAGACTCCCCAACACAGCTCATATTGCCACAACAACCTTTCCAACCATTTTCTTTTCACTGTTACTGCTCCCAGTATTCTTCTAGAAGTTTACAGGCAAGGATTCTAGTTGACTATTTCATAGTTTAGCGTCACACTATACATTTCTAGTTATTCTCATTCAGCTTTCTTTACTAAAACCAGTGCCATTTTTTTACATCATCGACTAGCCCGAGAAAACATATGTCAGATCACTAATTTTTCATTTCATGCAATAATATGTATAGTTAGATTTAACCAAGTGTTTATAATGTTGAATTTAATGTTATTTTCAATGTTTTCAGAACTTATAGAATTTAAAACTTTAATCATTCCATCATTCATAAACTAACATACGCATCTCACTATTAAAAAGGTATTCAATAAAAAATATTTGTTAGCCTTTCCTAAAATTCTCATAGGAAATATATTTTATTATAGACTAAAATCTAACCATTCTAAGCAGATGTCTATAAACCTTATTCATATGTCAGTGTATATATATTAATATATGCTGTCAACATTAATCTTCATTGTCACTTTATCATTATATACTTATTTTAAAAATTTTAAAATTTATTATATTTTAAAAGTCACCTTGACAGAATAAAAAATTATTACGAATATATATATATAAGCAAGAGCAATGATGGCACTATGATAACAAAAAGTTATACTCATTAACCTTGTGAATTGAATGAACTATCATATATTCTAATTTCAGGTTTGACTTTTTTGCCCTAATAATAAATCTATTTAACTATCATTTTTAAATTTTAAGATAATATTAATTATTTTTATCATTTATATTTTCTTCATTAGACGTTTAATTAGTTTATATATGATTTTTTACAATATGAAAACTAAAAAGGATAACACAAAAAATCTTATAAAAAAATTCTTAAAATAAAAAATTATTACATTTTTCCAAAAAAAAAAAACTACAATACTCAAAAAGAAACCGAAACAGTTACAAGTCTTAAAAAAAGACAAATGAACATAATATAATTTGATGAAAAATCATATATATTATCCTTTTCTATTAATGTAAAAGACAAATCTGTGTTGATTTTGTTTTTTCAATTCTAATAACATTGTCACTGATACTTTTTTTAATCTTATGAATAACTTTTAATACAATTTTATATTAATTTTAATTTTAATATAAAACAACCCCCTATAAAATTAATTTTAATCATTATTTTTAATTTAAGTTTTATAAATAGAAACAGTGAGAAAGTGCATAAGGTGTTATAGTTAACCATCTTCTTTGAATATAAATTAAAATATTAATTGGTAAAAAGTTGATGGAAATTTTTACACGTCTTAATATTTGTAGATGGAGGAACTATTTTATTTTCTTCTCTTTCTATCACATTTTATTTTATTCTTTTCGTTCAACCAAACATAATAATAAAGATTTAGTGTAATGGATAAAAGAGTAATTAAAAGTATTTGAATTGTGTGAATGAGAACTAAATAAAAACAAAAGAGTCAAAGAAATAACACTTAAAATGCGGAAGAAATAACAGTTTTTATTAAATATCATAATTGCCTATTCAACTTTCAACTCTGACTTTTCAGTGACATTGGTCAATGTGATATAATTACAGGAGTTATGGCAACATATGAGAACAAAAATAGTGGTTACATTAAATATCAATTAATGATCATATATTAATAAAAGAATTTATAAGTCAAATTTTATTAGGAAATGATATATAGGAACTTTCTTTTCTAAGATTTTTTTTTTATTAAAATGGTATATATAGGAACTTTTTTTTCTAAACCCATCAATTTTAAGATTCTCCCTTGTTGATTAAAATTTATTGAAAATTACCAATTCTAATGGGTATAGCTTTTAAATAAACAAAATTTATTAAATGACAAGTGATGCCTTCCAAAATTAACTAATAAAAATAACATTAGAAAGATTAGAAAGAGGAGTAAAAATTTTTATCAGTAAAAATAAAAAGATTATAACTGAATGTACTTTTATTCAAACAGTTGTCAATGTTTCATTTTATTTTACACGTTTCTTTATCAAATTATTATGATATATTTTTTATTAAAATATTATTAATTTAAAAGTTTGAAATCTAGAAAAGTATTTGTAACTTACAAACTTAAAACTTTTCATATTATTTACAGTTATTTTGGTTAGTAAAAGATTTAAATTAAAGAGATATGTATTAATATGACTATTAAATAATTAAAAGGTCTTTTTTAATTTCTTGAAATATCTAAAGAAAATAGATTTAAAAATACATTTGAAAATGCGTAGATTTTTATAAAAAAAATTTGTAAAAGAAATAACGTAGTAGTAGAAAAAAATAATTTGATAAGAGTATTTGAATGAAATTATAAAATCACTTCAAAAATAATTTATAATTGATTTTTGTTTTTCTTATATTGAAGATAAAATAATTATTACACTCTAAAGTATAATTGAACAATGTAAAGTATATGAAGATATTTTTGGTTTTTGATTTAGTATTAAAAAATTAAAAATCATTGGCATGTGTATTTTTGCAAGAAAAATATCTAAATCTTGAAAATTTTTTAAAACATGATAATTTGTTGGATAATAATCGCTTAGATTTATTTTTAAAATTAAATATCTTAAAAGAGATTATATAATTAAAAAATGATAAACCAACATATATTCTTAATTATATAAAAAATAAATTATTTTCCAAATATGTATATACATATAATATGTAAAATAATGTTAACAATTGTGATTTCAGTTGCTTCACTTCAAAAGAGTTTTCCAAAACTCAAATTAATAAAGTATTATTTAAGATCAATAATGTCTCAATAAAAATTAAATCAATTAAGATAATTAATTAATTAAGATATGTTAAATAAAATTGATATCATTTAATTAAGATAATTTAATAAATAATTTTGTATCACAAAAAACTTAAAAATTAAAATTTAAATAAAAGTCATAATTTTAATAAACTATTTTATTAATTTTAAGATAACCTTATTTTTTATTTGTTTTAGGCTCCCTAAAACCTTAAGTCTCATTGTTCACATGTTTATATTTGATGGGTTCATCCATCAAAGCTCCCAAAGTTGGTCATATGTGAACAAAGTTATTTATTTCTAACATTTTTTGGTATCTTGTGGAAAGTTTAGGATTTTTGAAAGTAATTATATTGTGTCTTCCATCTAGATAACTAAAATTAAGATTATACTTAAAATTATAAAGAGTTCATAAAATTGTAAACTATGAAATCGTAACATAGATTATAAATTAATATGTAAAAAAAAAATTGCAATCTACACATTTTTATAATTTTATTTAATAATTATACACTCATTTTACTATATCACGAGAGATATGAATAACACATAATATATAAAATCGTATGATTTTTTGATTTTATAATTAAAAATCTCGACTTGAATTATTTTGCTTCCCAGTCAAACTAAAGCTATAAAATTTCAATCAAAATAATTAATAGTGAGACATATGGACAAACTCACTATTTAACGTATTTAAGGAAATACACGTTAAAACCATTTATCAAAATTACTCATTAATACTACTAACTCATTCAACTCATCCCATAATATTCAATATTATCTATTTAAATGATAAAATCACTTCTTGAAATATGTTTGACATTGTGTACGGTTTCTATTTCACTTAAATTCTTATATCTAACTTGGATTCGCTTAAATTCTTATCCATAACTTCAATACAATAATGTCTCACTTAAAGGAAGTGAATAAGCACCACAAACAATTTTTTATTTTTTATTTAAAAAAAAGTAATTTTGATGCAAAACAATTCATCCTCCACATATATACTCAATTCATACAAAACTTAAATGGTTTACATAAACTCCATATATTCGTCAATCATAAAAGCACATCCTTATAAAAAGAAACTTTTTTAATTTTTTTTATTGTTTTTATAAGTTTCTTTTAAATGGTGTCGTGCATTAATTAGTTTGAACTAAAATACCCTTAGTTACCTTTTTTAAATAAATAATAAATGCTGATAATTAATAAATAAAATTCATTCTATTTCATTTAGTATTTGAGAAGATGATTAAGATTTACCATTAATTAATTACGTGAAAAAGTAAAATGGTGAGTTTAAATATTAATCTTTAAGATAGTTTAAAAAATCAATACAATTTGTTAAACTAAGTGCATTAATAAACTTGTTAATTTTTATGAATCAGATAAAAAGAAGAGTCTTGGATGAACAAATATAGTATAACAAAAAAAATTACAATTAAAAGATTGATTAAAATAATTGATTTTACTAATCTTATTTAAAACATAAACTTCCTCTAAATTATTCTTCATTAAAACTTTATATAAAAGAACACTAAAATAAATTTATAATTAAAAAGAAAACATGTTGAGATAATGTCTCTAAATAAAGGGAAATTAACTCAAATTTTCATATATTTTTAGCTACTTTATATAGTTTTTTTTTTATCTTTCTTATATTACTATTATTATTATTATTATTTGAAAACGAACCCACACTATTTTCTTTAGTTCCTGGTTGAAAGAATTGAGAAGTAATCGTTGTTCGTGGTTGAAGAAGGTAAATTTAAATAATTCTTTCAACTTTTAAATTTCAACGGCCTAAACATGAAAAAAATATAACAAATACTTAATTTTCATAAAATGATTTATCTATCTTCACTAGTTAAAATATTTGTGTGTTATGAAAGAAATGTTATGACTAATGTCACACACACATAATACATATATATATGTATGTGTGCATGTATATTTATATATTAAAAGTTTTCATGAGTTGTTTTAAGTATGACGAAACTCTAAACTTAAAAATTTGTCCCTAGTCAATCCTAAATAACGTAGTTGATAAGATATGTTGAAGTTCATTAAAAGAACCAAATATCTTAATTAAACCAGTGAAGAAAAAAATTAAATAACTTATTTAATGCTTGGCCTTTAACCCGGAAAATAAGATGATGGTTTGATGGATGAATTAGCATTTGAAATGTGATATTAGGATGGAGATGGAACCCTTCATGTGATGACACCATGCATTAAGATGTAATTACGTGTTACATCCCACCTTCTATATATAAGCTCTCTCTCCCTCAACACAAATCCTTACCCTTCACATTCCAAATCCCAAAACACCATCACCATGTCAAGCATCAGTACCAGCGCTTTCACCATCCAACTGCAAGCATGTCACGAGGAAGAAGCTGGGTACAAGGAGTGTTGCCGCAACCATGCAGTGGCCATTGGAGGAGCTTGTTATGATGGGTGCAATGAGTATCTGAAAGCAAGCGCCAACAAAAACTCCCAGGACTCTTTCCTCTGTGCATGTTGTGGTTGCCACCGCAACTTTCACCGCAAACGCAGTCTTGTCAATCTCGACCACCAAGATGAAGCAGAGAATGATTATGCTCTCGCGGTGGTTCCTGTTTCAGGCCCGTTTCAACCAGGGCCTACCAACAACCCGCAGCCACTGCAACGGGTGAGGCCACTTAGGAGGAAGAGGACCATCTTCTCGCGCGACCAGAAGAACCAAATGACGAGGTTTGCTGAGATTTTGGGGTGGAGACCTCATAAGGGTAACAGAGAGGAGATTCAACGTTTCTGCACTGACATGGGAATAAGCCGCAAGATCTTCGTGGTGTGGCTCAACAACAATCGTCACCGTGCAACTAAGAATTTGAACCAGAGAACTGATCCATCATCAACCAGTTAGAGGTTGGATCGGTCTTGGCACTTGGCTTTAATAAGGATTTATACCATGTATTGTTCCTAGTATGAGTGTGTTCATGTTTGTTGAGAGTTTGGGTTTGTCTCTCTATGTTTTTCTTTTCTAGGTTTATTTGTGTTTTCGCTTTCTTTTTAGTTTCTTTGGGTACCAAGTGCCTTGACTTTTAGTGATGTAGTCCATGTGCCTTGAATTTCTAAGTGATTGAGTTGTTATATGTTTCAAATGCAGTTCTCATTGTCCTTCACTCTCTCTTAAAACTACCTTAAAAAAATATATTCTCTTTGACTTCGTTATCTGTTTATTTGTTGAGGATGAACATTTCTATTTTCTTAATCTTTGTCACTCTTAATAAAAGTCATTGAGTTGTGTTTGTTTCTCATGCTTGTTTCACTTTGAATTCGACACATTTCCATATGTTGACATTTCTCAATTATACAACCTTTTAATAATTATATATAATATTTTTTAATTTTTTCTTCGTAAGGAGGAGAAAGAAAGGCATAAAACAAAAATAGCACAACTAAGACATTAGGACGCAACGGAGTATCGTAACGGGGAGAAGAAAAAAAAATACAAAATGTCATCATAGGATTTTTCTCCTTTGATAAAATAAAGAGAAATAAAATTTTATCAACTTTATTAACCATTTCACAATCCACTTTTAAAGATAGTATAATTATTATGAAAATAAACTTGAACATTTGTCAAAAAAATAAAAAAAATAAAGGATAAAATAGTGATTATCACATGGTTATAAAACTTTTGTTGAGTATTATGTAAGTATAACATTAGTCTATAATTTAGTTTTTCTTTTATAAGAAGTCGTCACCTTATCCCGTTATTCTCATCTATTAAATTTTACTTTATCGTTTTATCAAAATATTATATTTTTCTTACGTTACTAGTTAACTAAAATCTAATTCAATTAAATAGGAGAGAAAAGATAATAAAAAAAATCAATTGCTAGTCAAAGTCAATTCAAACTCAAGCTTTTCACACAGTCTAGAGATTATGTAAACTTGAAACATGTACTAATTAAAGTAATTAATGAAAATGACTCTATTAATAAAGTTAATAATCATGGTTATAGAAGATAATTGTCAAACTCTATATTATTTCTATGAATAAAAAGATACTCCACACAAATATAATTACTGTCTCTACAACTATTTAATTGTAGTCATTTTCACTTGAGCATTATAATGCATTTGTTGGTAATCTAAAACCAGATCAAGAAGAAAGTTCATTGATAAAAGCTCTTTAAGTCAGACCTAGAAGACAAATTTATTTGTTTGAAATTGCTCTCACATCTATATTCTCTCATCACCCTATCTTATTCATTCTACACAGAACAATTAATATATAAGATAATAAAAAGATGTAGCAATCCAAAAATTAAGATATATGGCTCAAATAGAAAAATAATCAGTATCCTTTTCTCTTATACCTTCTAATATCCTTTTCTCTTATACCTTCTAATAGTATACCTTGTTAAGAATTTAATGTTGTTTCATAATCCTTTGTTATTAAGTATATTATAAAATAAATTTAAATTCAATAAAAGTTAAATTTTAAATTGAAATAAAAATTGTTTTTAACATTAATTTGTATACTAAATTATAAAATAATTTTAATTCATGATAAAATATTATAATATTTTTTATGTAATACTTTGATTATGTTTAAGTTTACTCTAATGCTTTGTTTGGATTAAAGGATTGAATTAAGTTAATTTGAGATGAAAATTTAATTGTTTAAATTAAGGGAAAGATAATGAGTTTTGAGTGAAAAGTTTATAAAAATTTGTGAGTGATGATTTTTGCAATTAATAAAATATTTTTTAATATATAAAATTATAGTTAAAATCTTCTAAGTGCTCAAAATAAATAAAATTAACTTATAAAACAAAAACATTCATAATTACATAACAATCAAGTCTTTCTTTTCTCAAATAGTTTTCTCTTAAAAAATCAAAAAAAGTTATGATAAAGTTGTAACATCCCATAGTTTTCATATAATAGAAACTTTATTGTATAAAAATTATATAAAAACAAAATATAAGTATCTATAGATTCATTTATATATGTTTCAAAATAGACTTCTTGATATAAGATTTAAAAGAAATATCTTCATAAAATTATAATAAAATAAAATAAATTAAAATTAAACTTCTCTATTAGTACACTATATGGATTCACACCATCTATCAAATCCTCTATTCACATGTAATATACACTATCATCACAGATTTAAAAACAAAACAGACATCACACAAAAATAAAAGTAACCTAGAGAGTTTTAAAAATTATATTTTTATAAATTAAATTTCTGTCTCAACCAACAACAACAAATCAAGCTTTCGTAATTCATCTCATACATCACATTATCACTAGTACATCACACTCATGAGACATCCATATGATTTGGTTTGGCTGGTTCTTTTTCACACCGTAGTGCAGTCATATAACATTAATCCATATGATCTAGTCTAACTGGTTATTTTTCACACCGTAACACAGTCATATAAATTTAATCCATATGATCCGGTTTGACCAGTTCATTTTCACACAGTAGCGGGGTCATATGAATCCTTTAACCCACATGATCTGGTCTGACCGGTCCTTTTTTACACCGTAGCGCAATCATGTGAATCTATTAATCCATATGATATGGTCAAACCAGTTATTTTTCACACCGTGGCGCAATCATATGAACCTCTTTCAACTCCCACAACCTAGTCATCTAATGACTAGTAGAGTCAGGATACAATAACGGTAAACAATACATAAAAACTCATTCAATTTAAATTCATCTAATTCATTAATAAACAAATAGTTATAATGTTTATGAAAAACAATCCTTTACCCAAATTCACAAGACAAATAATTACAGTGTCTATAAAAACATATAAATAGCTTTCCTTATCTTTAGAGAGTAGAGATACTCAAAAACCCTAAAATCACGAACCTAATTCTATTTAAGAATTTGATCAGACACTCTTGATCTACGCAACGCTAGAAATCTAGGGGTGCCATTTGATTGTCAATTTGATAACATATGATATCACAAATCTAAAGAGAAGGTAAAAAATTTTAAAGATAAATTGTTTTAGAAAGATAATGGTTTTTATTGGAATAAAACAGACTATTTTTTTAGAAAGAGAATTGATAGTTTTTACAAAAATAAAAGAGAATATCTATATCTTCTTAAAGACATAGAATATCTCTTAGAAAGAATATTTTTTTAGGAAAAGAGTTGATGGTTATTATAAAAATATAAAATAAATAACTAATTTTTATTTACTTAAACAATTTTTCTCTTAAAAAAATAGATATTATCTTATTTATCTCTAAAACTAAATTCTAAGTTAGTTTTTATTCTATAACTATTTTCTAAAAGTATTACAAAAATAGATAAATAGTTAAGGAAGTCCTAAGTTCTTTAAAAAAAAACTGACTAAAAAAGTGATCACTAAAGCATATACCAGCAAATACGAATCTATTCAATTAAAATCTCATATAAAAACTAAAAACTTCGTCCGTCTAAACTTTGCTATAGAATAACAAATTGAAATGTGAGGGTAAAGAAAACTTGTTTACCGTAAATATAATTAAATTCTCCTAAGTGATTCCTTCTAATTGAATATATATATATAATGACAATTTTAAAATAAATTACTAAACAATTAAAACTATAATTTATATAGTAAAATAATTAAATGTTAACCTTTATTTTTTTTAACACCATTATAACTAAATATAAAAGTTTATGTTAAAGTTAATAAGAGTATTGAGAAATGTATAACTAATAATAAATAAGTAAATATAACTAATAATCAAAAACTTACACTTTTGCATACTACACCCTAAGCGAGTTTATTCAAATATCCAATTGCAATCATAATTAAATTATTATAATTAAAATAAATAATGTACAGAACAATTAACAAGTTTAGCATATTTATTTTTCTCATGTAATGTTATATACACACACACGCATATATATATATAATTTTATAAAATTAAAATTAATAAATTATGTAGATGTTTTTTAATTGACGGCCTTTACAATACTATCGACGATTAAATTAATTTTAAGTTTGCAAAAAAATAAATTAATTTATAATATAAAATCAATTCAATTTATCTGTTTTTATTTTTTTTAGTTATCATTAAGCTGTTATTGTATAATTTGAATTAATATTTTTAAAAGTTTATATGTTTTATATGACATGGACAATATAGAGTTCCAAATTGACATAGCAAGATCCAGCCTGGCACCATGCTATTGGCCCAATACACGTCTATCCCAATATCTGTTTTTTTTTTTCCTGAAATCTTTTGATTAATCTTTTGAGTTCTATAAATTTCAACCTTCTTCACTCATCATTCAGATTTATTCACATCTCAATTCAGATTCAAAGGCAAAAGAAAAGGAGAGAGAATGGACGCCATCGATTCCGTGTTCGATCCGCTCAGAGAATTCGCCAAGGACAGTGTCAGACTCGTCAAGCGATGCCACAAACCCGATCGTAAAGGTGCAACCCTAACCCTAACACTTCTCCATCGTTTTCAATCGTTCCTCATATTTTCCCATTTCTTTTGAATGAGAATGAATCTATGTTCTGTGGATCTTGATTTATTGGATGGTTTTGGTATTTCAGAATTCTCTAAGGTTGCCGTGCGTACCGCGATTGGTTTCGTTGTGATGGGATTCGTCGGTTTTTTCGTCAAGCTCATCTTCATTCCCATCAACAACATCATCGTCGGATCTGGTTAGGTAAATTATACTCTTTATCTATTTTGTTTTCATTTGTAGTTGTTTTTCTGTGTTTCTCAGTTGTCTTGTTTGTACCTCTGTCTTTTATCTTCTAGATGAAACTTGGAGACTGATCTGATTTTGTTGTTACAATTTATTTGGTAAATTTAAAATTTTCTTATTCGGATTACTTGTTTGGTTGAGTTGTTATTCAGAAGTATGGTTGACCGTTATATTGGAACAATCTGATATGAAGGTTTAATTGAATCAGGGATTTAGGGTAATAATTTGTAAAAATAATTTGATTTCGATGCTTATTTTGGTTACGTTTATGGTGTGAGGCATAGAATGATGAGTTAATTGATCTCAACTTTTTTACTGCAACTATTTTTAAATAAACATATATGACAATCAGGTGCAGTATTTATCAACGAACATTGATCTGTTAGTAAGCATATTTTCATGTTTTAATATATCGGGAACAAGTTTCTGCCTGTTACTTGTATGTGAGATGATGCATTATTATTTCTCAGTACCCTGTCTTTGCTACCTTTTTCATTCAGAGCATGTAATGGCTATCTATATTTGAATGAGAGTACTTGCTCTCAACATTTTATTTTCTTCTTGGAATATGTATACTCTTTGAAAGCTTCGGTAGATTGTCTAGTTTTTATTATCGATATAATGCTGATTTTCTTTATTTTCTCCGTTTTGAGATGTTGGTTGTTTTTTTAGTGAAACTGTCTTTAGCGAATTGTGGAAAATGAATGATAAATAACGTGATTATTCTCGCAGGATGAGGGGGATTTTTCAATTGCCTCAGGAGTCCAAGTTGTCAAACATAAAGAGGCAGAAAGAGTTCCCACTTTGTTAGGTCATCAATGAACTTACTTGTAGTTCTTTTGTACTTTATTTTTGGTATACAATTGTATCTTATCTTCGGAAGCATTACAGTTTAATTTGAGATGTACAATTTTATTTTTCTGTGTTAGTGACACATTGTTTTGCTTCAGGAAAAAGGATGAAAAAAGTAGTTGAGAAACTATTCTTTTGGTTTTGATTCTTTGTTAACTTTGCTTTTTAGTCTTATTTTAGAGCAAAAAATAAGAAAGTCCACACCCATTGAAGAGGTGGAACTCGTATAAATAAGTTGAGGCAAGAACAAAAGAAATTTAGATTAACTCAAACTATTTAAATGTTGGTAGGCAATAACAGTGGTAATTATTCTTCATCTCTTTTTCTTAAGGATCCATATATTTTGTGCTTTGACATACTGCTAAAAGTTAGATCATAGAACCCAATTTTTATGTAAAATAAGCGAAATACTTGAAAATGAAAGAAAAAAATATAGGAAGGTTATATAACCAGAAGTTTTCTTCATAATGTGACATATTTTTGTTTGAGTCAAAATCTGGTGTCGTGTGTGATGATTTCCCGTTTTAAAGTGGTGCATAATGTTATGATCGTGGTTGGAAAGTGAAGAAGAGGGTAGCAGAGTCAGAGAACGATTCTAAGAGTACAGAAACGATCATTAAACTTCATTGCACGAGAGGGAGAGTCCGTGAACAAAACCGAAGCATAACATTTTGAATTTACTACGATAAACCACTTAAACTTTGACAAGTAAAAGCATGAAGTTGAGATATACAAAGGGTAAACATTTTTAAATACAGAAGGTTCACTTGCCAGGGCAATTAAGGGGGTTGGTGGCGGGGATAACCCAACGGTGTCAGTGTAGCGTCTGTTACTCTCTCGAATTCACATTCAAAAATGGGTTCCCCTAACCATTGAAACAACCCAACCATATCTCCTGTAAGAGGCCAATAAGTAAATAATCGTCTTCGTCTGCTCTCTGCGACCACCATGTGCCACTTATCTGCTATCGGCCATGTGCCAGTTATCTGCTATCTGCTGCAACCTTGTGCCAGTTATCTGCTATCTGCTACACACAAAATACATGGCTTTTCCAAAAACAATTCTTGTAGCTTATAGTCACATCACACCAGCATAAACCTTATTATTTCAACCATAGAATCCAACTAGGACAGTCCCCTTTGCCAAGCCTTCATCACTTATGCCATGCGATCGCACTCAGTACCATAACCAAGAACCAAAGCTGCCACATCATATCATAGTCACCTTGCATTCACCTTGTTAATACACTCCCAATCGACCTTGCTCAAACATAACCATTGGAGAACCTCGAAGCATCAAAACCCCACGCTTCAAACAATTATGCCTCCATTTTCGCCCTAGCCTTAACCACCATGAACCTACCGAAAATTAATTTTTGGAGTAATCGGTAAATCACATTTGCGCATTCACTTAAATTGGTGTGGTTAAATGTGTTTTCTCTCTAATTTACCGAAGAGCAAAATGTGAACAGTTGGTTCATCATTTAACGATTCAATCTAAGTGAATATGTGATGTCGCGAGTTTTGAAATCTTAATCTCCCACTCTTTAACAGGTAGAATTTGAGTCTGATTCATGCATTGGATCTCCATCATTAGTCTGTACCATTGGAAAATTTCACTACTAAGGCGTAAACTGGTGTTATATTCAGATGTTAAGATGAAGTAACTTCCCTTTTCTCTGAAACTTTGTTCAATTCAATAAAACAACAACTGAGTATAGCCGAATCGATCTGATAGCTGCAGTATAATTTGTTTCCTATACTGAATTAATTATTTAATATACAATAAAGAAACAAGGTAAAGGACACAGACATGTCAAGTCCGGGACAGCACTACCACACTACCAAGAATCCAAATGGAAGAGAGCCACATAGATAGTACTGAAATGTTGCACATAAAAATCTAGCACATTTTAAGGGAAAAAAAGTTTTTTATAAATAAAAATAACGATAAAAACACATTGTTTCAACCAAATATTTTCATATTTTTTTATTTTCTCAATTAAGTAAAGAATGGAAATAATTAACCTGCAAATATCATTTTTCACATTAATTAAACTAAAAAGGAAAAAGAGAAGTTTCATAATGGTATGATTCCTGTCATGAGCATCCTCTTAAAGCTTTGTGGAGTCTCTGCCTAGTGGCTACCCCGTACGTAACCATCACGTTTGGCTTGGTACGAATGTTTGTAGTGCATGCCCCATTGCCCAGCCCTGCCACCTGAAACCTGAAACATATAACAAAATTCCCAATTTTTTTTTTTTAATTGGGAAGTTGAACCACTTTTGACCGTTGACTGAAACGAGTTCGATGAGTAACCCGTTCACAGCGAGTCAACTCATCTCAACTTGAGTCCAATGTAACATCAGCCAAAACCTCCCTTAAGGTCATTGATATCTTCCCACTTGGGACACCAACACCATCACCGTCTACCTCACCCTCTTCTTCTGCTATACACCGAATTCGTGTCTGAGTTTGCCGGTTAATACTCATCATCACCTTCCTCTTTCTCAACCAAACCAACCCTTCAAAAAGCACGTCCAAACGGGGAACCTCACTCGTTTCACCACCCAACTTTCCATTCCCATAACAACTTCAGCAGCTGAAGGACGTTCATCTTCATTTTCTGACACACAACGTGAAGCATAGCGTAACAAGCGGGTGATTGTGCCAACCATGTAACCTGGCAGTGCCACTCTGGCGTCACAAATCTCTTTCAAAAGTTGTTCATCCATTAACTGACTCGCCCATTCCACAACTGAAGCCGGCGTCTTGCACGTATCAATGGCCTTTCTACCACTTATGATCTCCAACAACACAACCCCAAAGCTGAAAATATCGTTTTTGGTGCTGAGTCTATCTGGGGTGGTGTAACACGGGTCCAAGTACCCTATTGTCCCGGCGGGTTGACTCACCGGGTCAACCCCTCTCACCGCGAGTCCAAAATCTGCCAACTTCGCATTCCAACGTGAATCAAACAATATGTTGGAGGGTTTGATGTCTCTGTGAATCACCACAGGCTTACCCTGGTGAAGAAACTGCACCGCACGAGCGATTTGCATGGCGATTTCAACGCGTTTGGGCCACGTGGGTGGGGTTTCATTTTCATGAAGCAAGTCATGGAGAGAGCCATTAGGCATGAACTCCATCACAATGAGTTTGTGGCTGTGATCATGACCAGTGGTGGTTCCTAGAAGATTAACGACGTGAGGGTTTTCGGGTAGAGAAGATAGAACTCGGATTTCGTTTTGGAGTTTGGAGTTGTCGTGAAGAGATTGAAGGCCTTGTGATGGCTTCTTTACAGCGACCAATCTGTAGCCGTTGTTTTCTTTGAATTGAACAACGCCTTTGTACACCATCCCATGGCTTCCCTTCCCTACGATCCTTCTGGGCTCGAAGTTTTCTGTTGCTTTTACAACCTCTTCATACTCAAACTCTTCCATCCTTTCGCAACGGATTTTACGACAAAATGTTTTAAAAATGATCTTAGGAATAACATAGTTTGTTTTGTTTTAGTAACATGATGCATCATTAGCTTTTTGTAGAACCCAGGGAATAAAGGTGCTTTGGAGAGGGAAGAGAGAATTAAAATTATGATGCGAGAATTATTGAGAAAAGGAAAAGTTAAAGAAAAAGCAAAAGAGTTTGTGGCAAGAAAAGGTATCCTCTATGCCAAAGGGACAGGATTCTGACTAGGACAGGGATACCCATTATCAATTCTTTGCCTTCTTTATTTCAACTTTTTTAAAGTTTTTTCTCTCCCACTTTGCTTATTAGCTACCATATTATCTATTATCCTTTCTGTTTTTGTCCACACAGTTATTGTTATTTATCATAGCAAAAAGCTTATTCAACACATAATGGAGAATTTCCTCACACAGTTACCATCCTCAGCTAATTATATACCCCAAAGACATACCTTAACTTCTCATCTCAATCACTTATGTCAAAGAAAAGCACGGCATCCAAAGGGAGATTTGGAATCTGTAAAGCAAAAGAGATTACGAAAAACTCGTTTATTTAAGTCATTTATCATTTATTGTATCATATTATCTTGTCGTGGAGTTGGCCAATGGCAATATTAAAACACTTAGATAACATTCAGAATTCACTTCTCCTACCGAAATCGTATGCCACCTTTGAAAAAATGAATTATGCTTTTGTAAATTAGAAAGGTTAAAACATAAAAGGAAATTAAACAAATTTTTTAAATAAACTAGAGACTGATGGAAGGTACTGAACAGAGGATTTTAATGATCTGATCTGGCATATACAAGGAGAGGTTTATGACTACTTTTTCCATTTCCCTTATCTACACAAGTGATTTGAAGGATATGATACTTTTTTGACTATGGGTCAGTTACACGACTTATTGGCCTGGTCCAATTTTTCTTTCTGCCATTTCAGTTTGGGCAATTACTTCTTGCATCTCCCCTCTTTTGAACTTACACCTCCATAATTGTGTGAAATAACCAAATTGTCTCTACAGTTCCCTCCTCAGTGCACTCCACCCCTATCAAAGTAGCTAACACTGCAATTAGAAGAAGAGAAAAAAAAAAATCGTGTTCTAGAAAACTCTTTCCAAAATACATTTTGTGTTCTGTGAAGAAAAGTGTATTCTGGAAAATATTCTATACGTTATGGAAAGTTTATTCTGATATGTATTTCATGTATTCAATAAATTTTGTTTTAGAAATCTTGTTTCATAAGTCCTATCTTGTTCTAGAAAATGTGTTCTATAATTTATCTCATATTATGAAAAAAAATTTGAAACAAATAATCCAAAAGACACTTTGAAAAAAAAAATCAATTTGTAATTTGTAGAGTGCAAGTCCAAATTGAGGGGACCACGGTTTTATAATGTCTTGAGATAAAGCTGGCAAAGCCCGTAAAATGAAATGACCCACCACAACTCATTCCTTCCCAATCTTATTTCGCAGTTCTTAATTATAATTGATACATAATTTAAAAAAAATCAATTAAGTGTAGCTTCCCAACTCTAAAATGGTAAAAAAAAAAAAAAAAAAAAAAAAAGGTTTCCTTAGGTTCGAAGTTTCTTTTAAGAGGGTTATCTTATATGTGTTACCTCGATGTTGTTCAGCTTTTAAGGACTTTTTGTCTTTCACTCCAAACATGTCACACGTTTGATAAGGACCATTATCCTCTTTGCAAGGAAGAAACAAAAACATGTAAATCATGACCTTCTTCAATCTTACAAACTGTTGTATTTCAGTATGTACGTGTGTATGTAATTGGGCTACCAGACTTTGGCCCAAATTGATTTTGGCCACTTCATAGTGCCTTAACACAAATTAAAAATAAATGTGCCATGGAGATGTTTTCTCCTTCCCACAACCACAAACCAATTAATTAATTTTGGTAGAATCCATAATCATGTACACCTTTAACCATTTTCGAATTTGCTAATGTAGAATGTGTTGGTTAGAGAATATGAGAACAAAAATAAATGAATCTGAATGGTTGAGTAGACTTGCAATACCTACCATATATCATACTAACTCAATTATTGTAATAATTAAATATAATTATGCAGTGATTAAAAACGGAATAAATTAAATTGAGGTTCCACAGATATAAATCAATGTACATGCTCATTGAATTGAGCCAGAGTTTAAAAACTAATATAGTTTAATAAGATAAAATCATGATTAAAAAAACTTTTTAAAGGTGATGCACTGCATTTATCAATAAGGATTAGTAAAAACAAGCACATTATTCAACATATAACTTAACCATTAAATAAACAAAATAGGAAACATGCTTTGAATATTTAAAAAATAAATGAGTTAACTTTGTTTATTTATGGAATATTTTGATTAGTTAAGAAGATTATGCATGAATTGTCTGTTCCATGTAATTGGGAATAAGAGAGGAGAAGTGGGGTGGCCCACTTGCAAAGATGATAATTCACTTTCTTCAATTCTATAATTCGCGAGTGATTCCCACGCTCTATATCTTCGCGTCACCCTGCATTCCATTGCTACTCCCAATCACATCAGAATATAAAATATCTCTACCACAAATAAAATATTTAAATCAATAGTACTCTGTATACATATCTTTTAAATTTTTTAAGGCGTGTTATAATTTTAAAATAAAATGTATATAGGGTTTTTCATGTAACACATATTCTTGCATTTTGACTGATTAATACTCTTTGAAGGTAACTTTTGATAAACAAGTAATGACAAATTCTTCCTCCACCTCCATACCTTCTTCCTGCACCCCCATATAATTTTTTATTCCATAACTGCCCTTTATGAAATTACATAAATACCCCTATCTTAATAAAATCCCTTCCCTTCGTAACCGGATGACCAGGCTATCCGGTTTAATTTTTTGAAAATGAGAACCGGATGCACCCCCATCTGGTTCACAATTTCAAAAAACTGTAAACCGGATCGTCTAGTCATCCGGTTGTCTATTTTGACAACCGGATGACCAGGCCATCCGGTTTACAGTTTTTTGAAATTGTGAACCAGATGGGGGTGCATCCGGTTCTCATTTTAAAAAAAAATACAAACCGTCCGGTAAGAGAACCTTCGTCCGGTTTACATAAGCCATTCGTGACTTCCGTTCCTTCATTATTCAAAATCTTTCAATTAATCCTTCATAGAAGCATTAGGTAACCAATTTATGATGTTTATTAGCAATTAGTAGGTGATATTGGTGATTAGAGTAGTTGATTTAGGATTTGGGGGACTGTCGATGACGAATTTGAGGATTTTCCGATCTGCTGGGTTGAGAACCGGATGGAGTCGTCCGGTTTGTATTTTTTTTTTTTAAATGAGAACCGGATGCACCCCATCCGGTTCACAATTTCAAAAAACAAAAAAGAGGATATTTATGTAATTTCATGAAGGGCAGTCGTGGAAAAAAATTTATATGGGGGTGCAGGAAGAGGGCATGGAGGTGGAGGAAGAATTTGTCACAAGTAATTGATGGAATAAAATGGCACTATCACTAGTTTCTTACAAAAACAGAATTATTTTTTCATAAATGATAAAATTTATTAAAATAATTAATGATTTGATAAGTAGACCTTCTTATTTATTATCTTTTATTTTCAAAATTTAAATTCAAAATAGTTGAAATTAAATATGTTTTTTTTTTATTTTATTCTTTGATAAATACTTGGTCTGGAATATGTCAAGGTTTCTAATAGGCATTACTTCAGTATTTGGAACCATTTGTTTTATCTAATTGAAAGAAATAATAACATATTGGGTTAAGCATGAAAATGGGGGATGTAAATTGTTAATAAAACACATTTTGTCTTTAGAAAACATAAGTGACAGGTACATGGATTAAGCTTAAAGTTAAATTGAATCCATGATGAGAAAAGACAAAGTAAAAAGGTGCTATGCAAAAGTGTAAGCAGCAAATCTGAAATGGGCCTCACCAAAATCACCTTTCAATATGAATAGAAAAAATTGAAAGACATAGAAATATGAAATACAGATACATAAACCAAGAACATCATACTAATAAATAAATAAATAACAGAGAAAGGTCTGCAAAGCTGACTATTGCACAGAACATACATTTATCCCATCTATACCATGTACAGGGAAGACTCAAACTATGAGAACTGAAAAGTTTCTTAATTTTTGCAGCTTTCATTTTTTTATTTGACCCTTTGTTTCCTTGGATCCATGCACATTTTCTTCACATAAATTAGATTCTGTTATTACCTACTATTGGATGTGATGAAATTTTGTGCATTAATGTTTAAAAATAGATAATTCTTTTTATTTCATAAATAAGTAGATTATGTTAGTATAACATAATTTTAATTTTTTTATTTAGTTTAAAATATATTGCACTGAAATTATACAGAAGTGATACGATTTCATTCTAATATATTTTGAATTGACAAAATTTCAGTCTAGTATAATCTGAATACATATTATGCTGACACCTGATTTACCTATTTACGGAATTAAAAAAAGGATTAGTCATTTTGAACATTTTAATACCAAATTCATCAATGCAATTGGTATTAACTTGCTCTTCTTAACATGACTAGCTCAACAATAAATATATATTTACAATACTTTTTATATTCTATTACTGTTTGCTCTTTAATTGATAGTTTAAGAGTAATTAATTACATTGCATTTATATTTTAAAGTATTAAAAACCAGATAAAAGTAAAAAAAAAAAATGTAAAATCACAAGGTGAGTTTCTTAAAAGAATGGCAATTACTTATTAGATAGGTATTTATAAGTAGAATTGAGTTGTATTTCATCAAATCAACTATCTGATCCCACTAAAATAATACAGGTTAGATTAAGTTAAATTGATTCTGTGTTATTTTTCTATTACATCATAACTAAATCAGATTGATTAATAGTGAATTAGATTGATTTTAGTTAACGAGTAGCACAAAATATAAAAGTTATCTTCCAATTGTCAAATATATAATTTTTTTATCAACTTATTTTGATATAACTTTCAAATATTGACATTGTATATAATATTTTACTGAATAATACTTTTAAACTAATTAAATCGAATATTAAACTAAAAAGAATGATAGATAGTTAAAAGATCCAAGAAAATATTTACCTAGCATTCAAAACTTAGTTCACAAGCTAGAACATGTGTTTAATGAAGTTTGGGGGGTTGGAGTTTGCCACTATATGTAAGCAAGATTTGTCTATAAGAATAGTTATAGCAAAAAAACATATCAGTTTTTCTTTTTAAAAAAAACAAAAATTAGTAAAAATAGTTTATAACTAAAGTAAAAAAATTGATAAAATTCTTAAATATGACATTGGAGTTTATGACTAATAAAAGATAGTTTAAGAATCATAAATAAAGTTTTAATAAGAATATTTAAATAAAGAGACTAGCACAAAAAAAAAAACTAATATCTAATGCATGCAATTATTCTTGATTTTTAATTTTATAAAAATGGAATAATATTCATTCTATAATGGGTTAAGATAATGACTTTAACACAAAAAATAATACCCAAATCAAAGAACAATAAGTTTTAGCATATCAGATTGATTTGGGTTTACAGATAGTAATCACCCCTACTTACTGCTAATAACACTAATTAAAAAGTAAAAGAATGAGAAAGATGAAAATATCCATGAGTTCTTTGATGAAGTAGTTTTGTTGGGATTGTGAAGAAATGTTGGAAGTGGATGTGTAAAAGTGAATTGGTTTGATTTTTTTGAAGAAATATCTTTGCATGGCTATATGTGGCAAAGAAAAGCTTGGTTAGGGGGAAGATGAGATTTAAAAAAGGAAAGGAAGTAGGAACAGAAAGAAATAAAGATTGGCACTGAAATACCACTGATAGGACATGGTAAAACTTATTTTTAGCAGAGGGCACAGATTTAAATAACACTAATTTAATGATCTCATTCAAAAACACAGTGAGTGGGGCTCAGATTTCTCTGACACCATCATTTTGAAACCTGACGTAATATACACCACCACTGCTATTTTTCATTTCAATTACTTGGAATTTGTATCAGTTTTATCATGTGCAACAAAATTGAACAATAATAATAGAGCGGAAATGGAGAAGTCTCTGTCAAGAACCCTTTTTTTTATAGGAAAGAACCAAACAAAGGTGGTGTGATGTATGAATAGTGATTTTCACTGTGACTGTCCTCATGTACCAGGCACTACAGTAAAATTCATACTCATTTACTACCATGCCCTTCAATATTTATTTATGTATTAGTTGTGATCTGAGTGATAATGGCAATTGATTTCTTCAATTTAATACTGTGAAGAGGTTAGAGATGAAGATGAGAGTGTTGTTAGTACATTTAATTATGTGTGATCATTATCTGTACAAACTCAAATACTATAATTTTTGATATCAGAATAATATACTGGCTGGAAATATAAAAAAAGAAAAAGTGACAGAGACACGCATCAAGTACTCTTTCCAAGTTTGGTCACCAAAGTTGTGACAGGACAAAATTGTACACTTCACCAAAATACAACTCAGAGGGTTGCAGAATTCTCTCTTGGCTTATACCAATACAGAAACTTTTTGTCCAATTTAAAAAATAAAAAATAGTACAACTTATTTCTCCAGCTGGAAAACATTATAGAAAGTTTTAAATTCAACCTATGGAAAAAATAATTAGGAAAAACTTAGTCAAAAAGTGTTACTGGTAGGTTTTGTTTCATTTTAATTTTTTTACTTTTTCTCCATATGTAGGAGTTAATGGGAGTATTTACATAGAAATTAGCTATACATAATACCAGAATTATACAATGTCTAAGTATATGGAAAGTTCAAACATTTTGAAATGATTGCATAACGGTCCTAACACCTTACACGTGGCATGCGAGATTTCTCATGCTATTTGAAACTGTTTAGATTAAGGTGAATATCTGTTAAGCTTCATTTACCATATTTATAAAAGGTTCAAACTAATTGCACCCTCTATTTATGCTAATGTTCCAGCATTAGTTCTCTTTCTTTCTTTTAAACTATTGTATAAAGTTTCTGAACATGGTAATAGTTTTGACATAACTATTATTAATTTTTTAGATGGCTTAAATATTGAATATTAATACAGATCATACTAATGTACATAATTTGATTTACTGAAGAATTGGAAAAAAAAGATAGTGGCGTAAAATATAATTACGTGAATAAGATTGGTCGATCCTGATTTCAATTATTCCTCCATTTTAAGCTGAAATTGTTTTCTTTCCTTTCATATTGTTGAGTCTATATATGGTAGGCCAAGGCATTTTAGTCATAAACCTTCCACTTTTAGTTACTGAATATGACATGAGTACAAGATGAACTTTAATTTAGATGGGATAAAAAGAATATAAAGCTTCCTGTGTGGTTGTTTCAGAGGGAATTGGATGTGTGTAATTCCATGATGCATAAACGTAATTTAGATGGATTGAAAAATATAATTTACCTATGTTAAAATAAAAAAACCCCAAGAGTAAAGCAGTTTTAATGGCATATGTTGATGGTAGAAAGTTAAACAGCTGTTATGGTAAATAATTTGTAATTGTTTTGATATTTATGTTTATTTACTCTGGGACAATTTTACAGACTTTGCTAAAAGTCAATTCCTCTGCATGCATCTGAACCACCATTTTCTAAGTTCACAATATGATGTTACAAACAATAATAAAAAACTAATTCATGACTATTGCAGCCTATAGTAGGTGGTTGAAATTAGTATGTAGATTGGTCTTTCCATAAGTTGTATCTGATTTGTTTTTTGTTTGAATGGTTTGGTTTACCTCCTTAGTAGCAAAGATCTCCACCTCTTTGTTTAGACAGAAAAGTTTTGAGTGGAGAGTGAAAGACAGATGGAGGAAATTTGAATAGAAGGAAGTAAGGGATGGAATTGAAAATGGAAAAGTTGATGAGGGAGGGGGCAATTGAGTCTTTGTGAATGATCCACTAATGAAAAGTGGAGTGCCCAACCAAATTTGACCATCACACAAAAGAGAGGGAGAGAGAGAGAGGAATTAAAATTTAGAAAAAGCATAAAAAACAAAGAAAGAAACAAAGGCACACAATGTGGTTTGGGTAGGGATGAGCTGTCGCGGTGCATTAGATGCCTTTATCTGATGCACACCTCTCTGTCTCTCTGTATTTTCTGTAGTATTCTGTATTCTATGGTATTCTACTTACACTATACCACATTAACCATCTCACCCACCCACAACTCCTATTTACTTACTTCTGTCTTCTTTACTTCACATTTCACATATAAATCTTATCAATTTCCTCCTCTCAAACTTTCACCAACCAATCAATGTGAATCTCTCCTGTGGTGGAAGCAGCAGTATGAAAGAAATGAAGGAAGAAAGAGAAAGATGCAGAGTTTGAGGTTTGAAGGAGTGAGCACAACACACATGCTATAATATTTGCAGGCATCTATGTAGTGTGGGAGCATTCCTTTTACGAGACCCCACGAGTGGCCTTCTGTTCCTTTTTTTCTTTTTTCTTTTTTTCTTATCAACTAAGGTCCCCCACACACACACTCTCTCTTTCTTGTGGTCTAAGCAGAGAGGAAGACAACAGTCAATCAAAACCCCACAAACTGAGAGTCTTAGTTGGGTCCAAACACTCTAAATTTAAAAACTCTTTCTCTCTCTGTCTATCTAAAAGGGGAAGATTGAATGGAGTTGGAAGAGGAAAACAAAAGATGGGGCTCATGATTCATCCTCTCAACCCATTCCCTTCCATTCGCCTCAAACAAAAATATACAAAATAAAATCAAAAAAAAAAAAAAAAAAAAAAAAAAAAAAAAAAAAAAAAAAAAAAAAAAAGACAAGTAAAGCTGGTGAGAGGCTTCCCCACCAAATGGAACTATCAGATTTGCAAAACAACAAGCAGAGCCGCAGCAACACAAACAACAGCAACACAAAAACAAACACAGTAGGAGTGGTAGGAGGAGGAGGAGGAGTTGGTGGTGGTGGTGCTAGTGCTGCTACTCACCCTCGTCCACATCCCCACCATCTTCCCGTTCCTTTCGATGCCAGGCCAAACACTACTTCATCCCCCTTCATCTCCTCCTCCACCTCTTCTTCTTCCAATTCTTCCTCCTCCATCGACGCCTCCCTAGCCATCGCCACCAGATCTGATGATTCCGCCAACAAGACCCAACAACTCTCCACCACCGTCGCCGCCGCCTCCCCCGCCGCCACCAACCCTCCCAAGCGATCCACCAAGGACAGGCACACCAAAGTCGACGGCCGCGGCCGCAGAATTCGAATGCCCGCCACCTGCGCCGCTAGGGTTTTCCAATTGACCAGAGAATTGGGCCACAAGTCCGATGGCGAGACCATCGAGTGGCTCCTCCAGCAGGCCGAGCCCGCCATCATCGCCGCCACCGGAACCGGCACCATCCCCGCTAATTTCTCCACCCTCAACGTCTCCTTCCGCAGCAGCGGCTCCACGCTCTCGGCTCCGCCGTCCAAGTCGGCCCCGCACACCTTCCACGGCGCGCTCGCCCTCGCTCACCACCCCTACGAGGAAGCCTTTCAGCACACCGCTTTACTTGGCTTCCACCCTCACGCTCATGCTCACCAGCAGCACCAACAGCACCAACAGCAACAGCTTCTTTCCGCCGATCAAATCGCCGAAGCGCTTCCCAGCGGTGGCGGCGACTCCGGAGACAGCTATCTCAGGAAACGCTACCGAGAAGATCTGTTCAAAGACGATAACATTAACACGCAGTCTCAGAACGAGAGCGGGGACGGTTCTTCGCCTAGAACTCCGAACCTACAGCTACCGAAGCAGCAGGCCCAGCAGCAAACCGAAGCTGGTTCTGGGCTTCTCAGGCCCACGAATTTGCTACCCGCGACAGCGATGTGGGCCGTGGCGCCCGCTCCCGCAAGTGGGCCTCCGGGCAGCACAATTTGGATGCTTCCAGTAACCGCAGCTTCTTCTGCTTCTGCTGCAGCAGTGGCCGCCGCTTCAGCTTCAGCTTCTTCTGGTGGTGGTGGATCCTCTGCGAGTTCGGAGAGTCAGATGTGGCCTTTTCCTCAGAGTGGTTTCATGCCAAGGTTCAATCTTCCGAGTGCCCTTGAATTCCAAGGCGCACGTGGGGGTTCTCTGCAACTGGGGTCAATGTTAATGCCGCAGCAACCTTCACAGCATCTGGGTCTCGCCATGTCCGACTCCAACTTGGGCATGTTGGCTGCACTTAATGCTTACACCAGACCTGCTTTCAATATTAATTCCGACAATCATCATGCTCATCCCCATCACCATCATCACCATCATCATCCCTTGGAGCATCAGCATCAACATCAACATCAACCTCAACCTAGTGAGAGTGGAGAAGATGCTCCTAATAGCTCCCAATGAACTCTCAAATTGGTTAGTTGGTTTCGTTTTCATCTGTAGATTCTGTGCTGTAAATATGTCAAAATTTCTCTATATATCCCTCCATTTAACTTGTATTTTTAAGTTGTAATTTGAGGAGGAGGAGCTGCAGTTTGATTATTGGATTTTTTTTTCCCTTTTTTTTTTCTTCTTCTTGCAGATTGGAAGTTGAGTTGAATGAATTTGTGATAAGTGAGTGCTTTTGAAAATTCCATGGATGCATGCTAGCTCATGCTCATCACAGTTGAGTAGATAATTAGATTCTGTTCTGATTATGCTTTTTTATTTATTATTTACATTTTTTTGTACTTCTTCTCTTTGGAGATCTTGGTATGTTTGGTTTTGGTCCAAAGGGACTTAGGAGACAGAGAGAGTTTGTATAGGAGGAAATTTGTCTTGCTATTTTTATTTACTTTATTTGCTTCTTCTCTTTTCTTTCTATGTATGACAGCATGAAAAAAAAATTAAAACAAAGGAATTTAAAGGGAAGGATTTGCTTGCCTTCGTTCCATGCTCTTCATATATGTTATGTTCGTTTTCTTTTATAGTTCAAATATTTTCTACTCATAAAATGGCATATACTGTATTAAACCCGCTGCTAATTTTTTTCCTTCTAGTGTTATTATTAACTTACATTTCCCTTTTAATTTGTTTGCTTGTGTGGAGTTATTAAATGAATTAATTTGAAGATTTTGTGTTCCTCTTCCAGCAGGAAAGTGTATAAATAAAGGAAAAGAAGTTATTTTTAGTAAAATTGTAAACAGAAAAGGAAAAAATAATTAGAATGGCAGGAGACACTAAGCAAAATAGGATTGTGAGGAAAGAAAGGAGTGTGAGCCCAAAATACATAAATAGTAATTCTTGGTAGCTTCAGTGTACAAATCTCAGTTACTCACTTATGTGTGCCTTTGAAGATAAACTTGAGGAGATGTCAGAAGCTGGAAGGCATTAATTTCCACCACTCTTATTCTCAAACTATCAAAATTTTTTCTAGGAATTTTAAAATTAAAATTAATCCTCACGACATATTTTTGGTGAAGAAAACAGAACGTGATGTCAGAAATTGAAAAACAACAAAAAAATACTGAAGGAGGAGCGTGTGAAGTATTAGTTTAGTATACCTATCATATTCGTTGATTGTGTATACGTTTAGGAAGTGATAGCTTGGTTTGACATTGATGATATTTAAACAAATGGTGATGTAAAGATGATGATGAAAAAGGTGGTGGTAAGGCTAGGTATATGTAGAATGGTGAATAGGAAAGTTGAAGATTGAATAATAGAGATGGGGAAAAGACAAAAGGAAGAGAAAGAGAAATGAAGAAGGCAGGACGGCAAGGAAAATGACTTTGGTGTTGACTTTAACAGTCAATTTCAGATTACTTACTACCCTCTGTTCATTGCCCAATCATTCTCTCTTTCTTATTTTTCCGTTTTCATCACCTCACACTTTTAACCATTTACCCTTATTTCCCATACATACACAACACTCACCCTTTGGATTCCCACTTTCTTATTTCTATACCTCCCTTCCAATTCTCATTCTATTTTCAATTCCACAACTTAATAATGTTATAAAATATAATACTAGATTAATAACTAGGGATCAAATTTTGGTAAATCAAAGGTATAAATAACTTATTTATGTTTTTGGAAGTACATCATAGGTTTCTGAATTGTGTAACATTCAAATCTTCCAATGTTTTAGGACAGCCCAAATAAAATGAAATGGTGGTATATATATACGCATCAACAACTAAAATACGAAAGCAAGATCTTTTAGTCATTTGCTAACGTGTGGATATGGCATATTATGACTGTGATTCAGCCATAGGATACCCATACCTTTCTACTTTGTTAGCAGACAAAACTAAACTTTCGCTCACTTTACAATAAAATTTACCTTTTTTTCTCACCTTGGCATTGTTTTTTGATATTGCCTTTGTTTGTACCAAACCGCAAATCCCGCTTTGAAAAACTATGAAATTGGGTATAATATATTATAGTGTTTTAGTAGGACTATTATTGATAATGAAAAGCACAAGTTTTGACCTCAGGATTAAAATAATTATTTGGATATTGGAAGACGTGATTTGGGGTTTTTACTTTATGTGTTTAAGGAAAGGACATGGGGAATGATGAGAGAGAGAAGATTGAATGAAGAAAGGAACGGCTAGGATGGATTGTAGCTAGCAATCACATCCATCCATCCATGAAGTTGTATTAAGTATCGCGTGGGGACCACCTCACCGAATATGTGAATAGCGATCACAAAATAATAATGCAATGAAAATAAAGTACCACGCGCTTCACGTGCTCCAATCATATGCCTCCCAAGTGCGGGTTTGGTTTGGACCAAAGCAAGTGTGATTCGGCAACAGTGCCGCGCGTGGTCGTCAAATTTATCGGACAATGATTCTCTTCTTCCCACTCTTCCACTGCTTTTATGTTTTTTTTTGTTAAACTCTTTCCCACCTCATAGCATAACATAACATGTGAAATAAAAGAATACAAATTATTTCAAAAACAATTTTAATATAAAGACCAAATATGTCAGTAACAATTTTTTATTTAATGAAATTTATTAAAATACAAATTCTTGTTAACTTCCTTTTATTTAATAATTCAACAAATGTGAAAAGGTATGTCAGGGGAGGCTTTAACACTTATTTCTCTATTAACTAATCTCTTCTGTTATTGTTGGGTTTCATAGAACATACCATCATTAACCTCTCTAAAAACAAAGATAAAAAAAGAGAAAAGAAACTGATATAATAAGTGAAGTTGTGATTTTCTTTCAACCAATCCTCTCAATAAATAAAAGAAAATATTAAACATTTTTTAAATTTGTGTTTTCTAAACATACATAATAACTATAAAAGGTAATGTTTTATTTTAAGTTATTTTAAGTTTTCACATTCAGTCAAGATTGAGTACACAATCTCAGTTAGACAGGTTCTTAAAATGTGATTTGTTCGTGAATAATTCTTTAAGTTTTATATTTAAAACTTTAATATTAATTTAAACTAAAATAGGAAAAATGAATGGCCATTTAATAAAACCAAAAATAGATAAAAGTCATTTATTAAAACATAAAAAATGGTAGATGTTGATTTAAAAAACAGGAGAAGGTGGAGGCTTATTCTGTTAAAAATAGAAGGGACTTGTATGTATCTCAAAAATAAAGAAGAAGCTGATCTAATTTGTTATTATCCCAATTGAGAGCACCTAAAAGATGATTAAGTTCATATCTGCAAATAAAATCTATTAATCAGATATTTAAATGAATACCTCAAGTGACTTATGTGTATTATTTCTCATACCCCCTACTCACTCATTTCAATTTATCTAAGTATTTTTATTCATACATTTTATATTTTAGATAATTTAAATATTTTATTTGTTCACTCAAACCCTAGCATTAGATCAATCACTGCTTGAAAGATATATGCACACTTCAAATTTGAATGACCATTTCACTTTAAATACAGCATGATTCTATCAAATTGTTAGGAAGGAGTAGACTCCTACAATACAAACCGACCCAAATTGAGGCCCACTTTGGTGATTTTTGATCTGCCAGTGGCTAGTGGCTTAACTCTGCGTCCGAATTCTGAAGTCACGTGTACAACCTATCGCATCAGTTGTAACATAAAAATTGTCCTACAGCATTAAACAGGAGACAGATATAGCAAACGAATCAAATTGAACAACTCTTAGCAAAGGTGAACGGTGGTAGGGAGTTGCACATATTGAATAACTATTTGCACAGTAAAGTATAAAATAAATACAGCCTTTGATGACAAAAATCAGTTTGTGTTCTCACTTGTCATTAGCAATGCCAGAATAACTGACCACGACAACCTTATTGTTCTTTTCTGTCTTGCATCTGGTCCCCTTTTTCCAAGGGTAAAAGAGATAACATCCACAACCTATATAAATACAAATCAGTTTAGCTAAAATGATAATACATCATGCAAGCACACCGGTCATTAACTCGTTACCAGAATTTTGGATTATTAAATAGTGAGTCATTGATTTCATAATGTACCTCATACTAATAGAAAAAAAGACAACATGAATAAAAGACAGTTATCACCATTCCAACACCCTTAACAGCTCCTTAACTCCCAATTTCACCAGCAAAACAGAAAGAGATAGTACAAGGTAAATTTTTACTCCCCAAGTTTAGCTCTTAAATGACAAATGAGGTCAACTAGTTACCAAACTTGATCATCCGCTAGAATCGTTTAGAACCATAACAATATAACCTCAGACGATTCCTTTTCCATGGGAAGAGTTTGATATCTTATCGTAGCCAAATAATAACCACAATTTTAATAAAGTTCCAAACAATTCGACTAGCAGCATTTTCCATCTATAACACATTGTGAAGATTTCTATCAAAAAATAATATTAACTTTTGACATATATCTTCAACTTGAAAAATCCATGTATTTAGAGGCAGCAACCAAGAAGAGGAGAAGGAAATCTATGGGTACTAACAAGAATTTGGCAAAGTCAATTTGGTCAAATTAACACAGAAAAATGCAATTTTCATCATCATTGAAAGAACTGGCACTTACCAGAGCAAGTGGTGTCCTAAATTATCATATAAAATAATTAGGCAATATTCACCATTGTACCAACACGTGAGAGTACCCTTTTGGGTCTACTTGCCTAGTAGCTAAGTTTAGTAACGCAATGTATAGAGCAAAGGGATAAGCAATGAAGAGCTTACGAGACTTTGTCTGCAACATAAAATATTGGAAGTCTTTCCACTCCAGCAGCTCTCCACTTGTGTTTTTCGAAGGATATTTCTTGTTCACACTCTGACCCAGTTGCAGTTAGAACAAACTGAAATATACAATGTATGTTTCTAGTTCACTACATAGTTTATTCATGATATTTTAGTTTTGAATATCAAAAGGAAATGCAAAATACATAAAAAAGTGCAGGAGAAAAGAACGAACTAGAAGGGAATAAACAACATAGTTACCATACCAGTGGGAAAAGTATAGCCATAATCCCATAACTAACAAGGGGAGAAAAAAAGAATATGGCCAAAACACATGGGCTCCCTGCAGGGACATAAGTTACATATTAACTCAAACATCATGCGAATCATAAGATAAAGTACTGGACTATATATAATACAAAAAAATTGTTCCAATGTAGTTCATCATTCTTCAAGATGATAGAATTAAGAATGAATTTTAAACTTCAACAGCTAAGGAGATAATTTCAATATGAATTATATGGATTCTGCTTACTAACTTCCCACACCACATTGTTGAAATTCTCCAAATCTCATCCATATTCCCTTAATCATCATCCTTCCACCACCAACCTATAACTTTGTCACTTACACGTGTTAAAGAAACTGATTATGATTTATCTTTTACTAGAAAACACACAAAAAAGGAACTGTTCTTCCTCGTAAGGTTAGTATTATAAGCTGTTTTTTATCTCATAAAACCAATAAAACAATAAAAGGAAATCCTCATGATCTAACATATGAAATTCTCTAGCTAAGAAGATTTGTTAAATTCTCACGATTAGCGCTAGTTGATTTCAAGTACACTTACCAAAACCAGCAAAAAATGGCCAGTAAGACTCAAAGTAGTCCAGCCTTCTGTCAAGAGCCACTTCATTGAAGTTCCATTTGTACCTAATAAAAAAGCATATTTAATGAGCATACATTCAATTTAAACACATCAAGCAATAGATGAGATTAAGGACCACATACTCGAAGCAGTAATATGCATACATCCAGGAAAGGAGTAAAAAATTAATCAGCTTGCCTATGTATGGTATGAATCCTGTTGCATAGACCTGCAATTAGCATCAGAAATAGCATATATAAGGATAAAATGGACAATCGATTTTACTGCATATCAGGGCATGTATACATTATCCTATACGTAAGGAAACTGAAATTGTAATGATTTCTGTACCTCAAGGAAAAAAACACTCAAAAGGAGTATCGAGTACACCTGCTGTCCTATTCCAATCATGACCCTGAATTAAGTAAACACAGTAGCTGAACCTTTTACATTATTTACCCCTTAAAAAACAGATATCAAATAGAAAATAAGAAAAAATATTGCTCTATGAAGTGACTGTTAATTAGAACTTTACCCTCCCAAACCAGACGGTCCTTTTACTTGATGAGCATTTTGTACAGTTGGTGAGTTGCTTTGGCTTGAGCCTTTCTCTACAGTAAGCTTAGATCTTCCCATTGCAGCATACCCAAACTTGGCAATGTCATTGTACCTAAAAACATTCTGTTAGCAATTTTGATAGGAATAAATCCCATCTTTCGTAGAGAGACTGATATATTCAGCAAGAAACAGGAAAAAAACAAACATAAAAGCAAGAGCAAGAGCTTCCAACTGTGGGAAAAGCTCCTAGCCTTTTCCTTTCCTCTTAGTAACCAACTAAGTTGTTAAACACCACAGTTTGTCTTCTGCGTATGGATGACGGGACATACTCGTCTTAAAAACAGTCCCTTGTAGGCGAATTATCTCCTAACAGACATTGCTAAGGAGCAAAAGCTCCCTCTCATTCACAATTGCACTTGGAAAATCATGTAATCGTACCACTTCAACAGATTTCTCAGCAAGAACCATAACGGTGAAAGGGAATTTAATGAGAAAATGGGCATATTTAGAAAAGCTGGACAACAACCATAATTAATTTGTACCCTTCAGGATTTGGCTGGCCAGTAATAAAAAACACGGAAGCCTCTTATATCAAGGAAAAAATTTCCAGTCCTCCCATAGAACAGAGTTTAGTCCTTCCACTCATAATAGCAGCTTCAAATATAATATTTTCCACATATTTTCTTTTTCTGAAACTAAATAAGAGGCGGGAGGGGGGTAGCAATCGCACATATCAAATGCTTACATAAGGACTGCAAAAATTTTCCTCCTCTAGACATCCAATCTAATGGATTTACACTCTAGGAAGTCCACTATTTGATGCAGTTAACTTGGATCCAATACACGCAATAGTGACCCAAAAACTTTGCTGTTTGGATCTAGGAACCTCCATTATGTTAGTCATGCATTCCCAAAATTTGAAAGGTGAAATCAATGAATGTTGCAGATGTTGTAAACCCTCTTACATTTCATCATGCATTTCTACAAGGAACTTGTTCATGTTCGTGACTAGTAAGCACGAAACCAGCTTATATGTATTTACACACACACACACACACACACACACATATATATCTTAGAAAATATGATCAAAATCACACAAAATAATTAAAATCAAATATGACAATAAGATGTATATATTCATATGATAATAAGTCTCAAAAAAATTACTAAGAGACATCTTATTCAATAAGAAAAATGCAAGAGAATTTGAGAATTCATTATGGTAAAGAAAAATCCAAAAAGAAAATATTAAATTTCTAAACCAGCACGGGAAAGAAGCAATACTGGTTCGACTATGGACAATGACTAGTTTGACAGACAGTCACTTGCAAAGGGGTAAACATGAAAAAGGGTGGTAAACCACACGAAATGAGCAATGTCTGATTCACGTGTCCATTTTCACATGTCCAGCAGGTGGGCCATTTCAGGGACACGAAAATGGCATCTCAGAAATGTGTCTATGCATCTTAGGTTCCTGATGCTACTCGTCAGGGAACTCATTTTGTCTGAACGATCATTCAACCAAACTATCAGTTCCTTCAATTTCAAGTCACAATTTTGCAACAATGTCTATTGATTGGAGAGTGGATTCAATAGCCACCACATAAGCATCAATCAAATCAATGGCACCAATTCTACGGATAGTCATGCAAGTGATTTACATGTTACCACAAACCTAGGTAGAAAACTCAAAAACAACCTCATCCCTTCTACATGATCACTCTTCCATATAACAACTTCATAAACTATAATTTCCAACAAGAATTCCAGCCGAGCACTAATTTTGGATAGAAAAAGCAATTTATAGTATTTATTTGGGAGGATTGTATATATGGATATAGAATGGTATTGCAAGGCTATAATATTTCAACTTTTCGATGTTGTTTTCATCTTTGGAGAATATCTAGTCCGTTTAGAAGCACTTTGTTTATTTTACCTGGTTGATGAAATACCATCACATAGAAGACACACAAATATGAAAAAACTTGACAACGAACATAAACAACAAAAACAGTCCAACATAGACGCAAGACAGATGATTAAAAAGAAACAATTACCAAATTGTGCTAAGAACTATGCTGAACACGTACAATGGGTAAAACCAGAGCACCTGCAGGGAACAAAAAGAATGACCATCACAACAGATTAAATGGAAAAACAAATTCAATTGCAGAGTTTTTTCTTGTGCAAACTAGATACATAAAAATATCTAAAATGCATTGCATCAAAAGAAAATGAAAAAAAATCCTCTCACGAATTATGCAACTAGCATTGAAATTTCATATGTCCGTTAGACCTTCCATGCTTTTCTCATCAATAGATTCTTCAAATATTAGTTCAGCAATTATACAAACATTCAAGGCAAGGCTTGTCAAAGTTACATTAGTCCAGGATAATCAATAGATTCTTCAAATAATATAAATACTGAAAATTCATACTTGTTATAATGGAAAACAAAATCAACTTGGAGAGAAACACAAAAAGTACTTTGTATGGTTAATGTGCACTTAAAAAAGAGTATATTTCATACTTACGTAACAGAGCTGAATGAGTGCAAGACGTAAGAAAGAATAAAATTTCAAAGTGCCACCTAAGTCACACAGTTCATGAGAAACAAACTGTGAGCATTGACCAGGTAATATCCACCACAATGCAGGGATCACAACCGAATTTAGGACGAATATACTGCACAAAAATTTAAAGATTTTCAAATTATTATACATGTAGAATTCAGATTCGTGACTTGTGCAGGACAATCCAAACATGACAAAAAGATGCAGGTATCAACCCATAACTGTCAATCACATTTATGTCAAAGTATACATAATCCAATTCTTTGCAGCAAATTCTTATTCAATGTGTTCAAATAAATTGAAGCTAGTTCAGTTATTTCATAAGTACTTTTAAGATACAAACAGATCTCCTCTTGCAGACCTTGGCCCCTCCAAAACCCACTCATCCAAGCACAAACAGCTAGCTTACCTAAAACTCAAATTGAGACTTATATTCCGGGAAATTGGAGAAAAAGATTGATTTTGTTGAAGTGCTGATATGAAAAGGATTATATATCAAGTATTTCAGTTCTCAAAATTCGCTGTGCCCAATTAATGCCTATTAGTAATTATCATAAATAACATATGAACAGACAGATTGGAACGATAAACTCTAACTATATAATCCTAAAAGTCTGAAAGCACCATGAACTCCATTAACAGTTGAGAAGTGAATGAAAAACAGAGATTTTTAATTTTTCACACTGAAGACTGAATCAAAAGGAGCAAAACGGTACTCACACCACCAGTATCAAGACCATAAATGTTTGACAACCATTTCCAAAACAGGTCGGGAAAGGAAACTAAAAACTAAAAACTATAGTAAATAGTTAAGTCCATCCCTCAAAAATCTCCTCTTTCTCCCTTCCTTATGAAGAACCAGGTAAGAACAACCCTCCTCTGTTATTTCCCTGTGCCCCAACAACCCAATATAGTAAATTGATCACACTCACAACCCAATTTGACTTCTCAGTGCAGAGTTATGGTAATTTAGAGTATTGGGTGTTGATTTTTTGTTAAAATGGATAAAATGGTGTGTGGAAAAGAGAAAATTGGATGTGATTGAAGGGAAAGAAAATACCTTCCTAAGAAAATGAAACCATTTAAGAGGAAACACTGGCCAGTTCGCATCAAAAGGTTGTTGGACCTCATACAGAGAAGAACAACGCGATGAAGGCAACAAGCTTCTCCTAAGCCTTCAAACCAGAGAGAAGCAGCCATCTTCACTTTGTCTCTCACTTCCATTCTCTGTTTCTCCAAACAAACCAAACAAAGTAATCGCAACGCTCTTCGCAGCCCTTTTACTTCATCACGCACGCACCTTTCCTACTATGTTTTTTTTTTTTTTTTTTCCGTTTAAATTTTTT